>Ga0206682_10000019_pt1 | contig 128059 bp, 165 predicted proteins | sample M240m12015metaG_FD_155444 | JGI IMG/M metagenome (GOLD analysis project Ga0206682, IMG submission 155444) | Ammonia-oxidizing marine archaeal communities from Monterey Bay, California, United States - M2 40m 12015 | ecosystem: Environmental > Aquatic > Marine > Intertidal zone | place: USA... | reverse complement strand
ATTTGTATAGACTCTACTACTATGAGTTGATTGTCTTATTCCACCGTTAGCGTTATCTCCATCACTAACATGAAATGTACCAGCAGCTGATTGTTCATCACTTCCTACACTTAATATAGTTTTATTACCAGATGTCTGACCTACGGCGCTTTTATTAATAAAACTTTGACCGTAAGAACTTACTCTTGTTTGTTCGATTGGAGAGGCTTCTCCTGTATATAATGCTAAGTAACCATCAGCTCCTGACTCATACACCCGTGCTAAATAATCGCCATCAGCCTGTGTCACACCAGCAGAGGTAGACGATATTTTGAACCTTCTTGTTGCTCCTACATTAAACGCCATTGAATCATCTGCATGATTGTAGTCTACAGCACCTCTATAACCTGCTGTTCCGCCAGTACCATCTGCAAATTTTAATTGACCGTTAGAAACTGATCCTGAAACTATGCTTATACCAGTATCGCCTGAACCGCCTACAACTAAATTTCTTGCTGATGCATTGTAGTCAGAAGGATTACTAATCCCGATACCAACATTGCCTCTATCTAAAACAAGATTATTATTATACGAAGTGCCATTGTTTTTAGTATTAAAATTATAAGTAACAACTCCACCACCAGGAATAGCTGTATCAAGTTCTAAATAAAAATTATCTTCTGAAGAGCCATAAGACCATCTTTGAGCATTTGTGTTATCTACAAATTTTACATCTAATGGAGCTGCTGGAGAAGTCGTTCCAATTCCAACATTGCCTGAACCATCAATGGTCATTCTAGTACTACCAGCATTAGTATGGAATTTTAAGTTTCTACTTCCATCGTAGCTCATTCCACCATCATAAGCATCAGTATTATCACCAACTGCTCTAGCAAAAGCATATCTACCAGTAGATGTTCCTGCAAAAACTGACATACCTTGATCACCTGAACCTGTACCAACAACTAATTTATTAGCGTTTGAAGACATACCACCAGGATTTGAATTTCCAATTCCAACACTGTCATTACCACCATCAACAAACAGCATATGACTGTTGTTATTTGATTCAACTCTAAAGTCTAGGTCTACAGAACTTTCATTTACAACAAGTTCAGTGCCATTAGAAGAATACAGTAAGGGAATAAAAGTTCCTGACTTGTTGATTGCTAGTTCAAAGTAACCAGTATGGCTAGCAGCAACAGCATCATCACCACCACCTGAAATACGTACTCCTTCAACTAAAGCTCCGTTAGTATCTTTTCTACCTATATACACATAGTTAGCACCAATTCCTGCGCCAGAGTAATCTCTGTAAAAACCTGTGTTTTCATAATCTCCAACTACATTTAAAACTTTACTAAGACTAGTCGTTCCAATACTAACTTTTGAACCCACCAACAAGTTTTCATTACTATCAATAGTAATAGCTGTAGATGTAGAATTATCGATAATTCCGGGAGTACTTGAAAGCTCTGCTGGTATTTTAGTGTTGGCCATGATTAGATTCCTTAGTTTTCGTTTGCTGTTCTTTTAGCTTCTTTTATTGCATCAGTCCATACTGCACTTGCAATACCTTGAACCTCTGTAGACTCACCTGATATATCTGTATCTGTATGAGTCCAAGTATCATCATCGTTCTTTACAGAGCTTACACATTCTAATGCGTGTCTATGAAAAGACCTTGAAAGCTCTACGCCATCTTCTTTGATGATTGTAGCTGTTCTTATTTGTATATTTTTGTAGTCTCCTACAACTTCTATTTTATCTTCTATTATTTCTTTTATTAATGCCATTCTATTTTTTTCCTTTGTCCGTACCTAGAATCCACTAGGTATATTAGTTATTATGAATTTGTTTTGTAACACCCAAATATTGTAAAGAAGGTGTCGTTATCTAGTCTATTTGATGTAAATATATTATCACCACCTTGCAGTAATCTTGTACCAAAATCTGTGCCATTATTTCTTACGAAAGCAAACCCTTGGTATGAGTCTGCTGTATTAGGCTGATTTCCTAAAAAGAAATTCATTCTGAATTCTTGATATCCTCCTGTAGGTTTACCCGAAAAAGGCAAACCAAATATTCTCAATTCACCACTAGCAGTTCCTCCTACAGCACTTAACTTTCCTGAAAGATGTATAAAAACTAAGTCCCCTATTTTTGTGTATACAGCTGTTGGACCATATTGCCACGTTTGTGTAGATAACGAAATAGTATTGTTCCTTAAATCAGGAGTCCAAGTACCTTCTTCATAATCGTCAAGTTTGTTTGCTGCGGCTGAGCCTCCTACATATAATCCTTGTGCATAAATATTTCTAACTTCTGCATTTACTCCACCTATATCTTTTGTATGTTGTTGTGTAGGTTGAAAGCTACCATTAGCAAACATTTTCCAATGTTCTGTTGTATTAGTAGTAAATCCTAAGAAATCTCCATTATGATGATACCTAATAATACCAGCATCAGAGTTATCTTTATCTCCAAAATTAATAGCACTATCTGATGCGCTACCTCCAATAATTCCTATATGACAACCTTGCGATGAGTTAAAGTTTCTTTGTGCAATAATAACTTCTCCACTAGGGAAAGATGGTGTTCCTTCAGTTCCATCATGTACTACATGTAATCCTTTAGTAGATGTTTGTGGCTGACTAGTTCCAATTCCAACTCGTCCATTAGTATCTATGGTTACACGAGTCGTACCATTAGTATTTAATCCTAGATTATGATTTGAGATTGTGCCTATTTTTCCATTTGCTGATTGTGCTTGTAAGTGTATTTTTGCACCTGATGTTCTTTCAACATAGATATCACCATTTCCACCACCTGTTCCTTTAACATGAAGTTCTCCATCAGGAGAGGTTTCTCCAATTCCAACATTTCCTGATGAATCTATTCTCATGCGTTCATAGCCACCACTGTTAGCTTCGCCATTTGCTCCACTTGATGTAGTCCATAAACTTAAGTAGCCGCCATAGTCTCCATCAGCTGCAGTTGTCTGCTTCCCACCGCTTATATAACCCATCTGATATTGTCCGCTAGAAGCTGAATTTCCCATATAACCAGATATTGACAACCATCCGCCTTCAGTAACTGATGTATTTGTATTTTCTAAATTTAAATTACCATCACGTCCACGACCATAGTCACCATTAGAGTCAGACATACGAACATCTAATTTAGCGACAGGACTACTCGTTCCAATTCCAACATTGCCACCAGCTTTAAATCTAATAGATTGAGATTCTGCACCACCTACATCAAGTAGTATATCTCTATAAGCGGATGCAGCTCTATCATATGAAGCTATATAGTTTGTATTTGCAATACTAAAAACAGTAGTATCAGGTGTAAATTCAAAACCCCCTGCACCACTATTTGAGATAACTAAATTTGCTTGTGGCGAAGTCGATCCAATTCCAACTCTGCCTGTTTCTCCAATTCTGACCTTCTCTGTAGCAGCATCTGTTCCTGTTGAAGTGTATAAAGATAAATAACCACCCCAAGCAGAGTTTTGTCTACCTGAAAGTATAGAAGCTCTTATAGGATTTGATGAAGCATTTGAATTTGTATTAGTAAAGTTTAATCTACCTGTTTGCGCATCATTAACTGCTCCATCAGCTTTACTTGTTATAACACCTGAAACATCTATAGATGTATCAAAGGTAGCAGCACCTGTAAATGCTGGACTCGCCAATGGAGCTTTCAATGCAATACTATCGGTAACGGTTGTGCTAAAATTTTCGTCATCACCAAGTGCGGCCGCTAATTCATTGAGTGTATTTAAAGCTGCAGGCGAACTATCAACTAATGCTGTTATTTCCTGTTGAACAAAAGCAGTCGTTGCAGGAGCAGTTGTATTCGTTCCTGAACTTGCTGTTGTCAGAGTAATTTGATCTGGTGTTATTACTCCATCTGCTATTAGTTTTACTTTTGTTGCCATTTATATTATCCTTCTAATGCTTCTATTCTTGCTTTAAGTACTTCATTTTCTGCTTTTAATTCTTGTATTGCTTTTATAAAGTGTGATGTCCATTCTTTACTAAAGTAGTCAACTTGTTGAGCTTTTATATCTCCAGCTTCTACATCAGGTAATTGTCCTTCATAATTATCAATATCTTCTTGAGTCCAAACGGCATCTTTTTCTCCTCTAACAAATTCAGGAAATACTTCTTGAATTTCATGAGCAATCACACCAAGCTCTGTTAAATCTGGAGTATCAACATGATTATAACTTACAACTCTTAATGCATTTATTTTATCTAATGAACCAGTTAAATTGGCAACATTATTTTTTAATCTATAATCCGAGAAATTTCCTCCAGTATATCCATTAGTTCCTGCATATATTGTACCACCACTCTGCGAACTATTATTAATCCTATATTGGAAAGCAGCTACTTGTCCATTAACGTTTCTATTGTTTTGTAAAAATACTTCAGCCCCAGCTGAGTTGTATGCAAACGTTTGAAATATTCTTCCAGTATCTGAAAGTAAAAACAAACCATCATCTACGTTATAAGAGTGGTTTCCTGGCATTGCAACATTGTTATTATGATACAATCTTAACACACCTGCTTCAGTATAGCCTGGTTGACCACCACTATTTACCTGCAGATCTGCATAATCATCACTCGAAGCTCTTACTGCAATACCAAAACCAACAGCGCTATCTCTCACAATTGCTAAACCTGGGTCTCCACTATCTGTAGACCTAAGTATCATATCATAACTATCAGAAGTTCCTGCAGTTGTTTGTGTTATAACTCCTGTAGAAGACATAGCTAATCTTGTAGAACCGCCAGATTCCCAAGTATATCCTGAAGAAGCAGCATTAAACTGTAAAGAACCACCACTACCACGAATCCAGTTTGTGGCATTATTTATACTGACTCCTCCAGTGCTTCCTAATACTAATCTACATTGTGATTCAGATTGAAGATGCATATTTCCACTAGTTGTGACATATGCTCTTGTTGAACCAGCTGGCATAAGTCTTATGTCATTTCCTTCATTTCCTATTTCAGCAGATCCGGCTGGATCAGTAAATTCAATAGCTGCAACAGAATCTGTACTTTCAAACTTAGCTACTACATTTGAGCCACCACTGTTTACATGTAAAGGCCTATCAGGATCGGTTTCTCCAATTCCTACTCTATCAAGTGGACCTTCAGTCATATTAATGTAATTTCTACCGAGAGCAGTAGCAGTATAGACGCTAGTTACACCTAAATTAGCCATTGCCGCTCTTGCACCATATATACTACTTCCTTGATGGGTAAAGAATCTAACTTTAATAGTATAGTCATTTCCAGTCGAAACTATATGAGACACTCTTATAGCATATCTTGAATTAGTGGAATCCCAATAAAAGTCTCCTAAAGCAATATTATCTTTTATTGTTCCTAAAGTTGAAGTTACTTGACCTTTATTTAAATAAATAGCATTGTTTGGGTTAGTACCAACTGCATATACTTTTGTTAGTTTTCCCGCAGTATTTTGATTAGAATAAGTACCAGTAATTTCTACTTCAATATATCCCCATATAGAAACATTTCCTATATAGATATCAACATTAGCATTTGCAACACCATTTACAAAATTACAATAAAGATGACTTTTTGCTTCGTTATCAAAATTTAATATTCCTCTACTTTGAATATTTCCGTTTACATCTAAAGGAAAATCTGGAGAACTTGTTGCGATACCAACATCACTTTCTAAAGAAATATCTGTAAAACCTTCTCCAACTTGAAGTAACGACCCGTTAGCTGCACCTTCTAGAGCTCTATGATTTGAAAAATATATACGATTATTACCACCTTGTAAATTTAGACCTTCTCCTGATCCACTTATATCTAATAGTTGATCAGGAGATGTGTTATTGGAACCTATTCCAATTCTACCTGTACTTCCATCAATAAACATCCTTGTAGTATTACCAGCATTTTTAAAGTAAAAATCTTCTGCTCTTAAATTAGCATTGTTATACGTAGTATTTGATTGACTGTACCAAGACAATAAATTATCGTTTAGTAAAATAGCACCACTATTTTCTATACGAATTCTTTCGAAAGAATTAGTTCGTATTAATAAGTCATGATTTGATATTGTTCCTACATATCCGGTAGTACCGCCTGAGCTTAATTGAGTTGTTGCGCCAGAGCTCTCTTCTGCAGTAATTCTTGCAGTTGTAAGAGCTGGAGTTGTAAGATGTATACCTTTGTTAAAGTCCCACTCATCGTTTGTACCATCGTAAATAATAGTAGCACTTGCACCATCAACTGTAAGTCCTGCTCCGTTTGCTGCAGCTGCATTAGCTGCTCCTGATGCTAATGTAAGATTTAAATCATCTACTGTCATTGTAGTAGAATTAATTGTGGTTGTTGTACCATCAACTTGAAGATTACCGGCAATCACAAGTGTTCCAGTATTATTGCCATGAGCTGCTGGGTCAATTGTAAATGTTGCAGGACCTCTTAGATATCCTGTTGTTGTAATATTACCAGTTGATATATCACCGAGTGTAGAAATAGCACCTTCAATAGCAGCATTAGTTAATTGTAATACACCTGTTGAATTATCATAAGTTAAGTTACCACCAGTAACAGATACTGAGGCTCTTGCTCTTGCATTTGTAAAATAGGTATTAGAACTACCTTCAGATACATTATCTGTAGTAATACCTGTTAAATGAGAAGATGAGATAGCTCCTGATGCAATATGAGTTGATTCAATTGCTCCAGTTCCTATAACGTCTGATGTGATTTTTGTTAATGCCATATTACTTATTTATATCCTATTCGCTATAAGTTGGAAATTCTGTCATTACTAAAAAGCCATCTGAATCAATTTCAGGCGTTATTGTAGATATACAGTCTCTTAATTCTTGTCTATATGTTCTTTGTGCTTCAGTCATTGTACGATCTGATAAACCCCAAAAATCAGTAGCCTTTAATTCAGCATCTCTAATTTCTCTTAATCTTCTTGTTAATTCTTCTACTGGTGCATCCTGAGGATATTGGTAGCTTGTCATTATTAATATATCTGAAATCATATTTTTTCCTAAAATGTAGTTATTCTTCCCATGTAGTTAGTTGCATTGCCCCACAACCCACCAATTGTTACTGTAATTACTTCACTTCCACTTGGTATAGTTGCAGAGCAAGTTAATCCACTATTATGTAAAGTTACAACTGAGAGCGAGTTAGTAGAATTTGTATCTATTATTATTAAAGCTTTTACATACTTGAAAAGATAGCTAGTTACATTTACTTCAAACATGAAAGAATTTGTTTCTGATGCTTGGTCACTAACTCCTGGGTGTGTAGCTAAATCTTCAAAATTAAAAGCAAACCCACTCCCAGCTGATGAATAAGGAATATTAATATATCTTGGAGTTCCGTCTGAATTGCCTTGTTTTACTTGAAGAGTTGACTTAATATCTCCACCTACATGTAATCTTGCAGTGGGGTTATCATTATAACCATCCCAGCCTCCACTTCCAGCAGATCCTCCGTAACCAATTCCTACATTACCATTTGCATGAATACCTATATAAGCTTTATTAGGTACACCACCAGCTGCTGCACTTCGCTCTAATGACCAACCGCCCCAGTTTGAAGAACCATAATTATTAGTTCTCATTGCCCAGTTTCTGTTAGAGCTATAAGTATGTGTAGAAGTCTGCGCTATATCTGAGCCTATAGCAGCTGATACATCTAAAATCGCAGTAGGATTATCAGTTCCAATTCCAACTTTGCCTGTAGAAGTGATACGCATTGACTCTGCCCACGAAATAGTTCCATCATTACTGCCACTTGTTGCTCTTCTCCACCTCGTAGTTCCTGACTGCATATCAAATAATGTAGCAGTTCCTGATGAATTATATTTCCAACCACCAGAAGTCCACCTAGCGTTTTGAGACATAAATACTTCATCAGCTGAACCATTAGCAAAGAATGCAGATGACTCTCCTATTTGAATTGCATTATATCCAGTGTCCCAATCTGTTTTTGGTGTTACACCAATTCCAACTTTGCCTGAAGAATCAATACGCATGGCTTCTGTTGCAGATGAAGCACCATCTGCTGTAGTAAAAAATGACATTCTAGTTGGATAATCATTACTTGCCCAAGTAGCATCACCTTCAACCATAATTTTTGCAGCGTTATGAATACCAACTCCACCACTTGTTACGCCACCAAAATGCACACTACCTAAATCATCATTATTAACAATAGAGCCAAAACCTGTTTGTGATAAAGTAAGAACTGAACCACCATCAGAACCTGAACCACCTTCAGCAATATGTAATCCTGATTGAGGCGATGTCGTTCCAATTCCAACATTACCTGATGTATCAACAGTAACTTTAGTTGAAGCACTATCAGTTCCAGTTCTAATTTGTAATCCACTTCCTGTAGAACCTAAATATGTTACTCCATTACTAACACCTAACCAAGCATGAGCATCTGTAGTATCTGTTTCACTTAAATAAACAACAGGTTTAGTTCCTTGTACTTCTAAAACTCCATTAGGAGTTGCACTAAACTCAGCAGCATTTGGACTACTCGTTCCAATTCCTAAATTTCCGCCATTATCCATAACAATATCGCCGTCAGTTTTAAATCTTAATTTATATGCGTTGTTGGCTCCAATATATAGTTCATCTCCTGTGCCTCCATATAGAGTTATTGCATCACTACCGCCATCACCAATTGTGAGCGTTGAGTTAGTATCTGTATCTATTCTAACAGCGCCTCCAGACACATGAAGTTTTTCGGCTGGATTATCAGTTCCGATTCCAACCTCCCCTGAAGAATCAATAGTCATAAAGTTATTTACTGCATTAGCTCCTATATAACCTTTAAATTTTCCATTCGACCTAGTGTATTCCCACTTAGCCTGTCCACTTGTTGATTCGGTATTACCAAATGTTAAAGTAGAAGTTGTACCACTTACACTTTGTTTAACCCAATCGTTTGTTTGATCGTCAGAAACTAAAGTACTACCTGTAATAGATATACCTTTATTAATATCAAATACATCAGTTGTTTCATTCCATAAGAGACTTGCATTTGAACCGTCTACAATAATACCTGAACCACCAGATGCTGATTCAACTTGACCTGCACCTAATGTAATTGTTTGGTCTGTGACATCTAAATCTGTAACTGAAAGAGAGTTCACATCACCAGTAATATTTAAATCACCAGTTAAATTTAAATCACCTGTAAGAGATAAATCATTAAATGTTGGAGAATCTCCAGATGCGAGTGTTTGTCCACCAAGTGCCGCAGATGTAACTACGCCTGATGAACTGACTACTTCAGTACCACCTACAGTGATACCATTTTTAACTATGAAATTTTTATTTGCCATTTACCTTTTCACTCTCCAAGGTTTATATTATAATTCTATTTATACCGGAACAGCCGTTGAGATAACCTTTACTGGCATACTTGTTGCGCTTCCTGGTGTGATTTGTAGTAATATATTACCACCTGAAATTGTTGCATTGAATGTACCAAGTGAAGCATTATCAAATAATGTTCCATATTCTGTAATATAAACAGTTGTACCATCATGGATTAAATTAATCTCTGTTGAATGGTAATCTGTTCCTTGTGTACATTGTACTAAATATTTAACTGTTCTATATGTTGCAGCAGCATGTGTTGCAATTGTTGTTGCGCTTGTAGATGCTACAGTTGTTGATGTTAATGTATTACCAATAATTGCAGTATCATCAAACATTGCAATATCATCAATAGATGCAGTAGCTGGTTGCTGTAATTCAGTTGTTTTTGGTATGATAACTTCTATTGAATCACCAGCAGTAGGAGCAGTTGTAAATGATAATGTTGTACCACTTACTGTATATTCTGATTTTTCCTGATAAACTCCATCCATATAAACAAATGTATTATTTGCATTCATTGGAGCAAGTGTTAATGTAAAGTCAGTTTGATTTAAAACACCAGTAAAGTTATTTCTTACAAGAGCTTGACCTGATATGATATCACCTACTTGATGAACAACAAGTTCTTCTCCAGTGCCTGGTGCTCCAGACATTGTAATTGTTGCTCCACTTAATGAATAAGAATTTTTATTCTGATATACACCTTCTAAAAATACGATTAAGTTATCTTCTGAACTCGGTGTTGTGCTTAAAACAAAATTAACATCTGAATTATTACCAGTAAATAAATCAGTTGTGAATGGAGAATAAGATGTTCTCCCATCAATTGTTACTGTATCTGAAGATGCATCAGTTGTAATTGATACACCATTTTGTCCAACCAATGTTAATGTATCATTTGTACTATCTGCAGCAACTGTTGTTTGTCCACTTACTGCAATGTTACCAAATGCGTTAGCGCCAAGTTGACTATTAGTAATTGTAAGTGTATCTGTTCCAGCATTTGTTGTAAGTGTAATTCCTGCACCAGCAGAAATTGTTAATGTATCTGTTGAACTTGCTGCAACAATATTACTTTGACCTGAAACTGCAATTGTTTCAAATGCATTACCACCAGCTAATCCCCAACTTAAATTTCCTGAACCGTCAGTTTTAAGCGCGTATCCGGCTGTTCCATCTGAATTTGGTAATACCCAAATTTGGTCAGCAGATAAAGCAGGAGCTTCAAAGCCTACATAATTAGAACCTTCGTAAAATCTTAATTCATTTGCTGTACCATCAAGTGAAAGTGTACCTGATATATTAATATCTGAATTTAAATCAGATGCAGCTGATGTTGTTAAACCACCAGTTATATTAATACCATGTGAGAAATCAAACTCTGAATTTGTTTGGTCCCATAAAATTGTTGCATCGGTTGTGCCATTAACAGCATCTTGTATTGTAAGACCAGCGCCATCTGCAGTACCAGAAGTATCTCCTGAACCGGCATTTACTGTAATATTAATATCTTCTACATCAAGTGTTGCTGTATTTAAAGTTGTTGTACTACCTGAAACAGTTAAGTTACCACCAACAGTAACATTACCAGATGTTTCAATTGTTGCAACATTACCAGATGAAAGTCTTGAATCAATTAATGTATTTAAACTTGAACTAACTGCCTGGTTACTTCCATTACCAATAAAAATATCACCATCATCTAAATTAGGAACAGCATTACTTCTTCCAGCACCCATAATAAATATGGAACCCGCTGAATTATCTGACCTTGTGACCTTTGCTATTTTTTGTAATTTTGATGATTCACCTGTTGGTGCAGTATCTGTTAATGCACCAGCTGTAGTGGAAACAAATAATTCATCACCTTCTGAAAAACTTGATGTATCTAATCCACCTAATCTACCAAATGTGTATATTGAAACTGAGGCATTTAAACTTGCATCAGCAGAAACAATACCAAAGGCTGGCATTTTAGCTGCATCATTTGCATCTGCTTTGGAAACAACTGTCGTATTTCCAGAGATGCCTGATATATAAACAACCTCACCTTTTGATAAAGCTTCACCAGCTTGTCCTTTAAATAATGTTGCACCTCGTAAATCACCTTGTATATCTCCAGTGATAATTGCTTCACCAGCAACTGTTAAATCACCTGATATATCTAAATCTGCAGCATCTAATGTAGTAACATTTCGACTACCAATAATGACTTCTATTGAAGCACCATTAGGAACATTTGCATCAAAGGTTAATGTTGTACCTGAAACTGTATATGTATCTTTTTCCTGATAAACACCATCAACAAATACTATAGTATTTTCTTCTGTATCAGGATTTGTTGAAAGTGTATATGCTGCAGTTGAACCACTACCTGTAAAAGTATTGGTAACCATATCGCCAGTACCAAGTACTTTAACGAATGTTGATACTTGTAAAACATCACCAGCATTTGCTCCATTGACTAGGACTACTGATGTACTTGTTGTTGCAGTATAATCTGTTCCATTCTCTAATAGAACACCATTTAAAAAGACTTGTAAAAATGTTGGAACATAGGAAAGGGTCTGTGAGTTATCATCAGAACCTGAAAAACTTGTTTGGTTATTTGTGGCCGTATAAACATATTCTTTATAAACTGCAGTTTGCTGTTGAGCACCTCCGCCTCCTGATGCTCCAATCTCTACAATTGATTCTGTGCCACTTACACTTTTCTTAAGGTATAACTTACCATCATAGGTGTTAATTGCTAACTCACCTAGGTTTAATGCACTTGTAGTTGGAATTGCGCCTGCGGTTGCTGAACGCCTAAGTCTAATGTCTGTATTACGGGCCAATTTTGGCTTCTCCTATGTCAAACTCTATATAGAGTTAATTTAAAATGTTCACCCTGTATATACAGGAATTATATAGTATTATTTATATTAGTAGGTTCCGCCATCTATGATATTAGAAAATGCAGGAACTCCACCACTATCAGCTTGTAATAAAGAACCATCGGCACTTGAAGCTGCTGTAACATCTAATGCGTTACTTCCGTCACCATATAAAACACCATTATCAGTAAATGATGATACACCAGTACCACCGTGAGCAACTGCAAGGTCATTTGTTAATGTGACTGTTCCTGTAACATCTAAATTATCATCAACAGTAACTGTTCCGCCTGCTGAATCAATTGTTAAATTGCCTGATACTGTATCAATTTCGTTATCGCCAGTAAGACCAATTTTAATATTACCAATGTCTGCACCTGTTGCATATACATCACCGAATTCTGCATCACTCCAAGGAGTAGAGAAATCATCTGATGATACTGTTTCATCTTTAGTAAATACAAATCTTTCTGTTTGAATATCGAAACCGAAGAAACCTGTTGCAACTGCTGAACCTGTTCCCCACTTAAATCTTACACCACGATCAAGACCGTCTGATGTATTTGAAGTAGTATTATCTGCTAATGCAATTACTGGGTCATCAATAGTAACTGTTGTTGATTCTACTGTAGTTGTTGTACCTTGAACTGTTAAGTTACCAGCAATAACAACTGTATCAGATGAAGCGTTACCTAAGTTAACATTACCATTAACATTTAAAGTACCATCAATTAAAGTATTACCTGTAGCACCTGCAACTGTAAATTTACTTGAACCTACATCTAAATCTGTTGTTACTGTTAAGTCATTACCTATTGTAACATCATCTGGTAAACCAATTTGAAGTGTTACATCAGTACCACTTTTTGAAGATGCTGTTACGATTTCATTTGCTGTACCAGTAATTTGTAAATCATCTGTTAATAAATCAACATCACCTGTACCAGAATCACCATCAACTGTAAGAGCAGTAGCAACTGCAACTGTAGCAGCAGCTGTTAATCTACCTTGTTGGTCAACTGTAAATGTTGGTATTTGTGTTTGTGAACCATATGAGCCTGGAGTAACAGAAGTATCATCTAGGTCAATCTCAATTGTATTACCTGAACCTGTTGTTGTAATACCAGTGTCACCTGAAATAGTAAGCGATTCTGAATCTAAGTCTATAGATAACGCACCACCATTATCGCCTTGGAAGTCTAAATCTTGAGCAGTAACTTCAGTATCAATATAAGTCTTAACAGCTAATGCTGTAACTAATTGACTATCAGAAGCTCCTGATAAAGTTGTTGATGTAGAAATACTTGTTACTGTTTGACCACTACCACCTGTTGCTTCAAGAGCTAAAGTACCTATATTTAATTCATCAAGGTGTTTATTACCATCAACGATTAAAGCGCTATTTGCTGTTGTTGTTCCATGTACATGGTCTAATAAACCAGTAAAATACTTACCACCGATTAAATCAACCGATGCAGCAATACCGTTTGTTTCTGTACCTGTACCAATATATAATCTATCACCATTGTTCGCTTGTGTACCAGCAACATATGAATAAGCTAATTCACCTGTCTTAAGATTACTAGGAGCTGTGGTGGTAGAACCCGTATTAAGGATTTTCATCCTAGTTAAATTTGCCATTTTAGTATGTGCCTCCGATTATATTCGTGTTTTGGTTGCCTAAGTCTGTTGTAGCATCCCATTTTGTTGTTGTTCCATTGTATAGTAAAACGGCTCCGTCTTCAGTACCTGTAGCATTAATGTCAGTTAAATCTGTTAATGCGACGTTACCTACTTTAAGAGTTTGCGCAACTATCTTATTTGGATCTTTACGTATTTTAGCTTTTATATTTGCCATTTTATATTGTTGTTACTCCTGGAGTAATTTCTAATTGTCCTTCTAAAACTCTAGTCTTTGTTCCGCCTGAACTTGTTATCTCTACATCGTAAACATAACGTCCAGCTTTCATAGCATTTGTTTGAGCATTTGTCAAACTAATATTAAGCACTCCAGCCGTTTCTGGAGATGCAACTGATACTGCAAAGTTTACAGCTGTTGATGATGAATATGTCTTTCTTATTTGTCCAGCTCCTGAGTAGCCAGTAAGATTTAAATTATCACCATCACTATCAGTAACGTCTATAGAAGCTGAATAATCTGCTCCTTGATCGACTACTATGTTGGAATAAACTGCCATTTTTTTCCTTTATACCTTCTTATTTATACTTTTTAATTCTTCAATCTCTGATCTTAGAGATTTATTTTCATCTTTTAATTCTTTAATTGCTTCAATAAACAATGCAGATAACTGGTTATAATCAACTGTCTTATGAGTATCATCACTATTAAGTTCTTTAACTTCTTTAACAGCTCTAGGTAATACCTTTTCTACATTCTGAGCAATAACACCAGCTGATTCTTTACCATCTTTAATCCAATCAAAAGTAACACCGTCTAATTGGCATACTTTATCAAGTGCATTTTCAACAGTAACAATATTTGTTTTTAATTTTTTATCTGAGTTTGTAGAAGTAGAAAATGCGACAATATCTGAATCAACATGTAGATCACCGTCAGATTCTATTTGCATTTCAACGTTGTTACCAAATACCCACTGAACAGAAGTACTGGCTGACATATTAGTATATGTTGTACTGCTATATCCTATTCTAGTAACTTCACCTCTTAAATCTGGTTCAACACTAAATGTTGTACCACTAAGATCTAAACCAGTTCCAGCTGAATATGTTGTATTAGTATTGGTATCTGTTGAATCAATTCTAAATGTTCCAGTTGATGGTTCAGTAATATTTACATTTGTACCACTTTGTAGAGTAATATTACCAGTTCTATAAGCTCCACTATCTTCTCTTATTTGAGTAACTGTGTTAGTATTAGTTACAGTTTCTGTAGCTGATGTAATGCTAGTAATATGTCCATGTGTATCAAGACCAATATCTTGAATATATGTTCTACCACTATTATTTACTGATCCTTGACTTGATGTATCAGCGTGATTAACAGTAATAGTTGCACTACTTGCTTGGTCAGTTGTAAATGAGCCACCACCTGTCAATGATGTTCCAGCTGAAATACTTATTGTAGCATTATTAGGTATAGTATTTGTATTATCAGAAGCTGGTAAAGTAACTGTTTTTGTATTAACTCCAGTTAAATGTCCTTGTGAACTTGTTGAAACACTATCAATTACAGTAAATGACTGACCATAACTTCTTGATTGAGCACTTGTAGAATCAGATCTACTTACATTATCATGTGTTATTGATATTGTACCAGCTGTAGATTGGTTAGCTGTAAATGTTCCAGAACCACCTAGTACTCCAGTACCTTGAACTGTTAATGTACCATTACCTAATGTAAATGAACCGGTTGAAGCTGCAGTTACGTGACCATGAGTATCAAAAGTTAAATCTTGAACAAAGGTTGTACCACTTGCATTTATATTACCAACACTTGATGTATTAGCATGATTAAATGTTATATTATTGTTTGTGGCGCTGTAAGCTACATCTATTGAAGTTCCGCCAGTAAATGAAACTCTTTCATTTTCAGTGATAGTACCTCTATTAGTACCTCCAACTGTAAGAGCCCATCCGTCATATGTATCAATAGTGGCTGAACCAACCGCTGTCACGTGACCGTTTCCATCAATTGTTAAATCTTGAATAACTGTATTACCACTATTATTTACACTGGTTGCTCCAGTACTTGTATGATTAAGAGTAATTGTATCGCCACTTCTTACTGAAGTTAAACTACTTCCACCAAAAATTGTAAGTGTATCATTATTACTATTAGCTGTTGCAGTACCACCTGAGTTAGCAGTAATATTTTTAAAGATATTCTGTGATGAACCTTTATCTGTATTTGTATATGTTACAGCAAAGCCTGATACGCTTTCACTTAATCCAGTTCCTGCAGTAAATGTTAAGTTATCGCCAGGACCAAAATCTGAACCTTCAATTTGAGGAGTTGCAAGTGTAGCTGATGATAATATTAATGAACCATCTGCTTCCCATCTGTCTGTTGCATAGTTATATACAATTGAGTGAGCACCTGTGACGCCTGAAGCAACTCCACTTGGACTTGTAATTGGACCAACCTCTAAACCAAATCCTCCACTAGTTGGCTCTGAACTTAAATCATTACCAGCCAATACTAATGTATCTTCAACTTCTAATGTTGAAGTGTTTAAAATTGTTTGAGTACCTTGAACAGTTAAATTACCTGTGACAGTTAGATTATTTCCAATTGTGACATTACTTGGTAAACCAATAGCTAAAACATTATTGTTTATATTAGTTTCAATTTCTCCAGATGTACCATTTACTGTAAGTGTTTCACCTAAATTAATAAGATGAGTTGTTCCTGTTTCAGCATCAATACTTATTCCTGTATTTACTAATTTACTATTTGGTATTGAACCTGCTAATTTAGAAGCAGCAATACTTCCTGCCAACATACTATTTTCTACTGAACCAGCTTGAATTGTTGCAGTTAATGTAGTATTACCTGTTAAATTTGTTAAAGTTGCGGTACCACCTAAATCTCCGCCTAAAGTAATTTGTGGGTCAGCTGTTAAAGCAAAATCAAAGTTTTGATTTGATGAATCCCATGTTACGCTAATACCTGTTTCTGTATTATTTGCAATTAAATCTTTTGCATTATAGAATGTTATAAGATCTGCAGTATTTGTTGAACCATTATCAGCCATTCCAACAACTTGCCATGCTCTTTCAGGAGTTGATGATACTAAAGCTTCATTCCATTGTAATTTTACATCATGATTAGTCATAGAACCTGATGGAGTGATATGATCTCTATCTACTTGAAGACCCATTTGAGCAACTTCACCATCAAGGTTTAAGAATGCAGAACCAAAGTTTGCAACACCACCAGCTGCTGATACAAGTAATGTACCATCTGATATATCTAAAACTGTTCCTGGTCCAAAATCAAATGTTCCATTACCACCTGCAGTTGTATAATTAATATTACCTGAAAGTGATTGACCGCTAGCTGTTGTGTTTGTAATATCTAGTTTTTCTGAAGCAAGTTCTCTTAAACCAGCTGATAAATCAGTAGCTGATAAACCTGTAAGAGTCATATTACCTATATCTGCTTCATGTTCGTTAATAGCACCTGTATGAGTATTTGCGCTTGTATTTAATGCAGCACTTCCTAACTCAGAATGTAATTGAGATAAAGCTCCTGTAATACTATTATTGCCTGAAGCAATAGTTGTGATACCTATATTACCTATTTGCGCTTCGTGTTCTGCAATTGCTCCACTTACTGTACTAGCTGATGTTCCCATAGCATTTGTACTAATTGTTCCTAATTCAGCGTCTAATTCGTTAACGGCTGCAGTTAAAGTAGAACCTGTAGTTGTAAGAGAATTATTACCTTGTAAAGCGTCTAATTCGTTGATAGCATCTGTTAAATCGCTTGCAGTTGTTGTTAATGACATATCACCGATATCAGTTTCATGTTCATTTACTGCAGTAATCAAATCATTTGCTGTTGTATTTAATGTATAGTTACTTAAGTTACCTCTTACAGCTGCTTCTAATTCGTTAATAGCTCCAACTGCTGTACTTGTATGCGTAGTACCTAATGAAGTATGAGCTCCTAATTCTGCTCTTACTTCTTCAATAGCGTCTTGGAAACCAGTAGATGATAACCCACCGAATATAACATTACCTGTGCCATATAAATCTGTTTCATGCTCGTTAATCGCATTTACTGTATTACCTGCATCTGTTGATAAATTTTCTGTTACACCAATGTCATCTTGTAATTCATTAATAGCATCTACTAAACTTGTAGCTATTATTTGAATTGAATCGCCGACACTTGCTGGTGTTATAAGTTCTATTAATATACCATGACTAGCATTTATTACTGTATTTGAACTAATTTTTACAGCAGATATTCTTTTTAATGGTTCAGTATGTGGTATACCTAAGTTTTGAGAATCACTAAATGTACCGGTAAATGATTTAAATCTTAATTGTGTATTATCTGCAGATAAAAGAACTCCTGAGAATCCGCCTGATTGAGTAAGTACTGCGTCTTCTACAAACTCAGATGGTATAGTAGGTGAACCGGTTAATGTAACCTTTAAAGCATAATTAGGTACGATAAACTCATTTGCAGATAGACCTTGTAATAATTCAGTACTATCACTCTTAACTCTTACAGCTCCTGTTCTAAATGCTTCAGCGACTCCAGTAGTTCTATCAATAGTTTGTTCTGGAAATACTTCGAATCTTCCAGATATCTCAAAATGCTTTTGACCTGCTGTTGCTGTAAATTCGTATGTCTTATCGGTTATACTACTTGATAAGAGTTTATTATCACCAACTTTATCGATCGAAAGTTCATTAGTTTTTTGTCTAAACTCTTCTAATGTATTTGCTTTTAATATTCTGATTTCGTCTCTTATAGCCATTATTTACTACCTAATTTTTTTATAATCTTTTTAAGTTCTTCTATATCTGATTTCATTTTTTCGATTTCAGAATCTTTATTTGCTAACTTAGCTAATTGCTCTCTTCTATTTGAAAAAGCTGAACTATTAGTATTTATAACAGCATTCGTGACTGTATCTTTTTCAAAATCAGGAAGTTCATTTACTTTTTTCTTATTTGGCATTATAATTCCTATGTTGCACAGATTGCTCTAAAATCTTTTATTCTTGGTGGAGTAGAAGATACTGTTGAACGTAATACTATTTTAAACTGTATAGTACCAAAACTACCTGTTGGGTCTATATCGTATCTTACTTCAGAAAAACCAGTTTCATTAACTGGTATAGATTCTACTGGAGAAGCCGCAACAAATGCTACATCATTAATGTTTGAAGATGAACCACCTTCTAATGTTCTATAGTATAAATCTATATTTGCTGAACCTGGTCTACTTGCATTTAAGAAAATAGTTGCAGTATCTGCTTCTTCATTAAGTTCTACCTTTTTAGTAATATATCTTGTAAGTTCTGCTCCGCCTGAAGTTACTGCTTCAGATCCACCGTTTGAACTTACTATGTTTTGTATTGTATGGACTGAAGCTCTGTTCATGTCTATTACAGGAGATAAAGCTTCGTTTGTTGTACTAAGTACGCATCTTATTGAAAGAGACTTATTACCACTCATATTGTTTGATTCTTGTATTGAAGAACCAATCATTTTTGGAGCATCAAATACATAGTTTTTATTTGGTAATATTTCAAATTCATTTGATGGCTGATGAGCTGCTTCTGAACCATCGATACTTTGTGAGCTATAAATTGTAGCAAAGAATCTAAGAGATGTACCAGGTATTTGTAAGTTTTGAAGCACTGGATACATGACATCAATATGTCTATTTTCAGTTGCTGTTACAGATGAACCACCACCTGCTCCTGTGGCTGAAGCATTATTACTACCAGTTGCAGTAATTGAATAACTATCATGAGTAATATTGCTTATTGTATATGTACCATCAATATCACTGCCTGTAATACCGTTAGTAGTTGCTGCGCCATCTATTGTTACTTTAGATGTTGAATCATGCATACCATGATTTTTATGAGTAACTGTAATTACTTTAGAACCACTTGTTGTTGAGAGTGGATTACCTACGAGTTTACGTACTGGTAATATATCATTAACTAATGTGATTTCAGCAGATGAACCAGTAAATGAAGCTCTGTTTAATTTAAACTTAAGATCTTTACTTTGTTCTGGAGTCCATGTTGAAGCATTTTGAGATGTAAAGAATACACCACCGTATGGTTGTTTTGTAATTCTTTCAGCGGTATTTGTTAAATCAAATCCACCCATTTCAGCTACATATACTTCATAGTTATCACATTGAGATGTAATTACTATTGCATATTCAGTATCCTGAGCTAAATAAACTGGATAGTCGAAAGCAAAGTTTGTTGCTGTTGATGCATCAGCTGATACGTTAACTGATGATGGATATAAAATCTTATCAGCTCCTGGAACGATTCTTTGTGTTGGTGTACCATTTTGAGTTGTTCTTAAAGTAACTCTTACTGGTATTGATGTATCTTTTGTTTTAAAGAATAAGTCAACTGATTTTGCAAAGATACCACCTTGCTTATCAATAAGAATAGTTTCTGCTAATGGATCTACCCATTCAGTTGTTTCAGATACTTGACTATCTACTATAGTTCTATCATCGTTTAATTCTGATTGAACTAATCTTGGAACCTTTGTTGATACTACTCTACTTTCTACTGATTCTAATAATCCTTGAGCATGATACTGAGCTTCGGCATAGGTTGTTTCGCTATCCTTATTGTTTGTAGAACTGTCTGTAAGTCTAAATTCTCTTACACCAGTTTGGAACTTAAGCGCGGCATTTCTTGGTATGATAAACGAACCTTCCACTATGCCCGAAGCGTCTGTAATTAAATTGCCATTTGATGGATGTACTGTTGTTCCTTCAAATGTATCTACATTTGTTTGATCTGAGAATTCTGTAAAGCTTTCTTCTGCGCAGAAATCTGTAACGTTTACGCTATCAAAGAATGCATAAACCTGTGTACCTGGTTTTAAAAGCTGAGCTTTAAAGAATACTTTTCTTGATCTGATAAATGGTACAAAGTTAACTTCAACAACTCTTGTTCCATCTGTTCTTTGTACTGTATCAAATGCTAAATCAGTTCTTAAACCTGATCTTGATTGATTTTGAGTTGTTGTTCTTGTAGTTGTAGTTGTTTGACTTACGCCTAATCTACCAGTACCTAATCCAAAGAATCCTTCTTCTACAGCTAATCCTCTTCCTCTTAGGTCTACTCTATTACCTGTTTCTCTTGTATCAGAATCGACTTCAACTCCAGTCCAGTTTGTTTCCCATTCGTTCCAAACTGTTCCTAGAATACCTGCTTCTTCTGCCATTTGAGCAAACTGTTCGTATGCTGATGAATCATCAATAATAACATTAGGTCTTACGTCTGTCTCTTTCCATTCGTCTCCTTCTGGAGAAAGCTCTATTGTACCTGCCCAACTAAATACGTTATATGGATTTACATTTGAAGCAAATGATGAATATGGCTGATTAATATAGTTTGTAGATGTATGAGGCATAGTAACTATTGAGCCGTTTTTAACTGCTGTTCCTGAGTCACTTGCTTTTCTTACTAAGTTAGCATTTCTTTCATCAAACTTAGGTCTTAATAAACCATTTGTTTTATCAATTGATGCTGAATAGTCTGGATTACTTGAATCTGCTATGTTATGTCCTTTAAATCCATCTACTATAAATCCATTTTTTAATCTTGAGAATCCACCACTATCATATAATTCTATATCAGCTGCACTTTGTTCTAATAATGATAAAGATGTATAATATTCTAGGTTCTTAATTCTTTTATCTAGAGAACCGATATCTCTCATTGTATATCTTCGATTGTCTATAATTTCTGGTTTAACATCATCGATAGTATATACGTAAGGATTTAATTTTAAGTTGTATATACCCATAGCATCTTCAGGAGTTTCTGGAGCTTTAGGATTTAAACTTGGTACACCAATTTCTGTTTTGAATTCGCCTCTACGTGTAATATAGAGTTTATCGATTCTTGGCATGTAATGAGTAACTTCAGCAATTGCAGCATGACCTGGTTTAGGTGGCTGTGGATTTGAAGATCCAGTTGCAGTAAAGTTATCTGCTGCATCTGCTTTTCTTGGTCTAAAGTCTAAACAATCTCTTAATTGTACAAGACCTTGTTGACTACTAAATGCAGGAATTGTATCATAATCAGCTGTTGGATATGAATCAACTGTAAAGTAATCACCTGAACCATGCTCATAAAAATCAAATGTAACTACTATGTTACCAGATGGAGTAGAGAATCCTGGCTTAAGACTTATTTTACCAATGTCATAGAAGTTATCTCTTTGACCATTATCTAATGTAAATCTTTCTGTAATATCTACTGATTGAGCATCAACGACTGAAACAATTCTTATAATATCTGCTTTACCTAAACTTAATGAACCACCTGAAAGAGCTCCTGTTTTAGTAGAGTTATTTGTTCTTGTTTTTGTTTTATGTAAAAGGTTTTTCTGGACGTCTGCCATAACCTTAAGTTCAGCTGAACCCGGTGCAACTCCACTGACATCACTAAATGTTAATGATGTAGAACCGTCACTACCTGATGATATTGTTGGGGTTACATCAATAACTCCTGTTCCGAGTGAAGCTGTGATCGTTGATGTATTAATAAATGTACCTTGTCCAGAAGCAATACTAATAGTTGACCCACTTGTTTCAAATAATTGTTTTACAACATATACAGTATCTACAACTGCTGCGTTTGCGGCTGTGTAAAGAGTTTTAACAGCTGAATATGGAAGTTTAAATACTAATCCATTATTACCAACATCAAATAAATTACCAGCTAAAGCTAAATCACCAATAAATGCTTGTCCTGAATCAGCTTGTTCTATACTTCGTACTGCACTAAATGTTCCTGAGGTCATATTAATATCAAATAAGTACAGTCTTAATTCTGTGCCTACATATTCTATTGACCTTGCTCTTGCAGTACCAACAACTGAACCACCTTGTCCTGTTGCGTTATGTAAATTTAAAGTTGAAAAATCATTAACATCTGGCATACCTTTTACAGTTGAAGGTGTTAATTTAACATAGTTACCTACCGGTATACTTGTTGTTGCAACATTAACGTTATTAGTAGCATTTGCGCCTCTTGGCTTTTCTACGATAACATTTTTAGTTGTATTGTTTTGAACTCTAAATCCTTTAACATAAGCTACTGATGGGTCAACACCAATTGCTAATCTATCATTACCGAATGTTGTAGCAGCGCTTGTATTAGCTGCATCTCCATCAGCTATTATTTCGGCTGTTGTTCTATAACCATCATTAGTACCATCATTAAGATACTCTCTCTTTTGTATTTGAAAAGGTTCTACAACATAGTCGCCTGATTCTTCGAATGTTCTTCTTGCTAATCTTTCTGTTAACTCAGTATCTCCAGTTTTATCTGTTTTATCTACTGATGTTTTTCCGTCTTCTATAACAACAAGAGTAATATAACTATCTTCAGTTCTTGAAGAAAAGTTTAAAGACTCTTTAATAAGTGTTGTAGCAATTTTATATCTTGTTGCGCCTGGAGCCGCAGTATTTGGAACGCCTTGAGCGTTATCAAGTAAAGTAGTATCTGTAGTTGAATCAACAACAGATTCAGTAACTTTTAAACCAATAATATAGTTAGGTGTATTTGTATATTTGTCTAATATTAATGAACCAGCTGGAACATATGCAAATGTACCTGCTATAAAGTATACACCTTCTTCTATATTAATAGATGAACCTTGACCTGTAGGATTTGATATTGAAGACCCAGAGCCTCCACCAACTTTACCATATCTTACTGTACCTGCATCGGAACTTAACTCTTCACCAGCTGAAAAAGTTGATGTGGTATTATTAGTACCTGAGTTTGTATATTTTAAATATAAAGTAGCTGGATCTGAACCACCTGCTGCAATAACTTCTACAACTGTAGCAGTTACTCCGGTTGTAGCACCAGTAATAGTAGTACCTACAAATTCTGATAAATAGTTATCTGCGTTTAAAGCTCCAGCAGTACTATGAGTAAATGATGATTCTATTTTTATAAAATCGTACTGTACATTTAATGTAACTTTACCATTTACAACTCTTGAACCATCTTTAAACGCGAATTGACCATATCGATCAATTTGAGCTTGTAATGCTGTTTGTAATTGAGTAAGCTCTCTTGCTTGAACTGAATAGCCAGGTCTAAAAAGTATACGATGATAATTCTTTGTTTCATCAAAGTCATCGTAATACGGGGCTATACTATAATTTTTTACTACTGTTGTTGTCATAAATCTCTCTTCCTAATATTATTTATATTAGAATTCTATAATTACTTTTATATCTTCAATCTGTGTTGTGGTTCTGCTAATAGGGTCTCTGTTTTCTAAGAAAAGAATTTCGCCTGAAGATCTATCAACCTCTGGATTACCTACTGCGTTTGATGAAGCAAGAGCTCCTGTTTTTGAACTAGTTTGACCAACAACATCTTCTCCATCTGTAAATACTTTATATCCTGTTTTATCATTTTGATGATATCTAAGATAACCATTAGATGCGTCTATTTCTACTACATATGCTTGAGCACCTGATGTTTGTCCTACTACTAATTCATCAACTGTATAAGCTGCAGCGTCTGCTGTGACAGCGAGATCTAAATAAGAAGTTGCTTTTAAAGTATCAGCTGTTGCAATATTACCTGCAAGTGGAGTAGCGTTATAAACTCTTGGCTGATTAAATAACATAATTTGTCTAAAATCATTACCTACTGTTAAATCACCACCATCATTACCATCTAACTTAGAGTTTAATGACATGAAGAATGCACCAAGTTCTCTTACTGGGTCAACACCATGTCCGCCTTTAGGAGTTATAACTCCTCTTGCTCCAGCGTCTGAACCGCCGCCTCCAGAAAAAGTAATATCGAGTACGCTATAATTAGTACCTTTATTATTAACTGTTACAGATGCAAGAGTAGTACCAGATAAAACTGCTGTTCCTGTTGCACCAGTACCATCACCACTTATTGTTACTGTTGGCGCTGATGTATATCCAGTTCCACCAGCTGTTACTTCGATTCTTTCAACTCCACCTGCAGTTGATAAATCTTTTGAAGCTTTTTGGTTTAAGTATTGAGCATAATCTGCTTCACTTAATACAGCTTCTGCGTCGCTATTTTGAGCATATGCAAATGTAAGTATATCTGCTGCTGTTAAAGTTTGAGCTGTTGATAAAGTAAGAACTGAACCATTGATTGCTGAAACAGTTGGAGTTCCTGATATATTAGAACCTGTTACTGTCATACCGGTATTAATTTTGAAGTTAGTTTCTGTAAGTGTTACAAGAGTTGCTGAACTTGTACTTACTGAAACTGTTCCACTTCCACCTAAAGAAACGGTTTTAACTGGCATATAACTATTTGTTAAGAATTTTTCAGCGTCAGCTACTGAGATAGTATACATATATTTCCATGTATAACCATCTGATTCTGCTGTTGGAGCAGTTAATGTTTGAGTTGGCTGAATGCTTGAAGCTCCACCGCCTGCCTTAATACATTTATAAACTTTAAATTCTGATGTTACGATATAGAACGCTTTATCAAAAATACCAGCGTCATCTGAATCCCATGCATAGTATGAATTTCCTGATGTCCAAGTATGTCTTGGAACTACATGAGCAATATCAGTTGCTACAATCTTTTTCATACCGATTAGGTTTGCTCTTGCTTCTCCTAAATTATCTAAGTTATCGCCCGGAGTAAATGGTGTTGTATCAGTTGTATCTGAAGTCGTTAACGACCATACGTCTGATTTACCTATTGATACATAAACACTTGAACCGTCTACTTGGTCTTTAAAGTGTTGAGCGTTTAAAGTTCTAAAATTTGATGTTACTATTGCTGGCATGCTGCTTCTCTCGTTGTTATTCTATGTGTACAAATGTACTTGTATTATAGTTATTTATATCAGTTGAGTCAATAGTTTGTAACGTTTTGTTGCCTAAAAACTCAATTGATTGATTAGTATTATAAAGCCTAGATGTATTATAGAAACTATCTGTGCCTTTCCTTTGTATGTAATTATTATTTATAATGGTTCTAAAATTAGGATTTACAACCTTTACTGTATGCTCTGGTAAGAATTTATCTGCATTACTTGTTGAAGTCATTATTGAACCAGCTGTTTGAAGCGGATTTGTTTTAACTTCTGTTATTAATGTATCAACATGATTATGATTACAATTAATTTCAGTTATATGTTTAAGATTAGGTACTCTTGCTTCACTATTTAAAGTACTTCCTAATCTTACAATTGGGTCTAATATATAGCCTGAACCAGCTTGTGTTATTGTAACACCACTTATTTCTCCATCAGAATTTAAACTAAATGTTGCTTCAGCTAATACGTTTGTACTTAATAAAATACCATCTGCATCTTTTGCTTGTGGCTCTGGAAATATTATTGTTGGCGCCGAAGAATAGTTTTTATTAGCAGTGTTTATAAATTCAACATCTGCAATTGAACCTGCATTTGTATTTCCTGCAACAGTACCAAAGAGTGAAGACCAATTAGAACCTTCAGATGTTATAACAATATTATCAATATCTAATCTTCCATTTGAATCAATACCAATACTTACTACTGGAGCAACACCGGTTTCGCCTTCAACGTCTATACCACTAAATGTAATAGCAGGTGTTGATGAATAACCGAATCCTGGCTCTACTATTTCTATACTTTGTAAAGCTCCGTCAAGTTTTGTTGCTGTTGCTGTAGCTGTTTCACCGGTGAATGAATGATCTGTACCTGAACCTACACCCGTAATATCAATTACTGATTCAGATCCACTTAAAGCTTTTAATTTAACTTTACTTCCAGTAGATGTATGTATTCTATATTGAGTGCCACTTACTAATCCAGAAATTGCTCCACCTGCACCTGAGCTATATGTAACTATTGAATTAACTGGTAAAACAGCTTGTTGTGCACTTGTAAGTTTAATTGTATCGTCTGCAATATTAACAATACCTTGTGCTAATACCTCGGCTTCGCTTCCATCAAATGTAATTGCTGTTGGAGCTGCAATAGAGAGAGTTGGTACATTATAATCCTGTCCACCGTTACCTATTGTAATTCCTGATACTGCTCCATTTGTAAGAGCTGCAGTTAATGTTGCTGTTGTAAACCCTGATGGAGTACCTGAATCAGATGATGTAATCGTAGGAACTGAAGTATAACCACTTCCTCCACTTGTTACTGTTACACTGTTAATAACACCGGTTTTTAAAGCGACTGAAACAGTAGCTGATTTATGTATCTTAGCTGTTGTTGTAGGTAAGAAAGATGAAGCAAACATTTCAACAAGTACTGGTATATCTTCAGGTCCTATAATACCTGGTTGAGTACCTGGCATACGACTTAAAGTTAAAGCATCTGTTAAAACAGCTCCTGTTAATTGTAAGAATATTAATATCTCAGCAAAGTATATAAATCCACTTGGATGTACTAATCTATCAAACGCAAGCTCCCAATCAGATAAATTTTTACCTGTTTTAATAAGGTATGAGAACTTTTGATATCTTAAACTATCTTGTACTTTAATACTATCAGATAAGAATCCTTTATTATCTAAGTATTGTCCACCTTTTGATAATGCTGGATTAATATCCCAGTTACCACTTGAAGGTATTAATGTTTTATCATATGGAAATTCAACTTCTGCAGTATCATTAAATAATATTTTAAAAAATATTTCTACAGAATCAGCTGATCCTCTTAACTTATAAAAATCTATTATTTGTTTATAAAGATTTCTTTTATTTACTGTTACTCCTCTTGGAATAGTAGCAGCAATTTCTTTTTGCATTAATTCTAAATAGCTTTCTCCATTTAAATCAATGTCCATTGCTTGTTCAATTGTATTCATTACATAAGATGGTCCAGGACCTACCCAGTATTTAACAATTGTATTTAATTTAGCAGTATAGTTATTATAAGATTCTAATCCATTGACAGTAAATGTCTTACCTATCTCAGATGTTGAAGTTGCAAGTGTACCTGGTAGTTCATTACCGTTTGTTATTGCTACATTGACATCAGTTAACGTTATATTTGTTGTTGTACCATCAGGAGCTGTTAAAATAAGAGTTGAATCTGCGCCTGACTCATCAGTAAAGAATCTATTATTTTCATTCTTAGGATCTGGTATTCTAAACTGAGCTTGATTATTTAAAATAATATCACTAAAGTCTTCATTTTCTTGATATATAAACTCATCCATGTTTTGAAAAGCGTAATAAGCTTCTAAGAATTGTTTAAGTTTAGTTTTGTCTGATAATATCTCAGTAGGTATCAATTGATCGATACGTATATCTTCTTTTGTTTGAGATAAACTTCCCTGTTCGACTTCGATCGCGCCAGGTGTTAATGTAGACTTATATGACATTATTTAAATCTTGATGTTGTGTTATAATTTATACTACCAGCTGAACCAGCAACTGCAATAGTATCTACTTCTGGTGTTATTGTAACGCTATTATTATCTATAGAAATTAATTCAGCTCTCTTTGGAGCAAGATCTAATGAGTTAGGTAATACTGTTATTTTAATTGCTGCTGTCGTATCAGGTCTAAAGTTATTTAAAGTAACAGTTCCTTTTTCGACATCAATGATACCTGCATCATTTACAACAGTTACATTAGATAATCCAACAACTTTATATACAATAACTTTTCTTTGTGTTGAACCACTTATAGGAACATCACCAAAGAAATGGTCTACATTATTAATTTTAAATGAAGATGATTTTAAAATAAATGCTGTTGATTGCCCTGATTGAAAGAATGGAGCAACAAAAGAAAGATCAAAATTATTATCTGAATTATTACTCGGTGTAATATTTTGAAACATTCTTGGTCTTACTATAGTATTTAATATTGATGGGTCTGAATTATCAATTGCTTTTGTTAATTGAGAATGCCTAAATACACCATCAAATTTATTTAAATTATTAAAGTTATAATCTGTTATTGTATCTCTTACAACTGATTGTAATTCAACAGAACTTCTATCAGTTAAGTTAGGATTATATTTAAATGCTGCATCTATTTCTAAATAAGTAAAGTTAGTATTTACAATTTCTGGTACAATAGAAACTACATTCTTACCTTTTAATATTGCGCCAGTAATATCTGTTTTTTCAGCGGTTGTAAGTGTTTCTGCTAATAAAGGTTTAATTGCGATATATACTTTACCGTAATCAGGTGGATCGTTATCTTCACCACCCCATGTTGATATAGAATCGATATTACTAAACTCTTTTTTAATAATCGCTGCGTAATCATCGGCTGTCACAGCTCTGTTTTGAGATATAAATGTTAATGGTGCGTTAAAACGTATAGATTCCATTGTTTCTTCTTCAGCTCCACCTGATGCAGCTGACGCTAATGTGACAGTAATACTACTATATCCATTGATATCATCTAACATATCAAAATTATTAGCACCGTTTGATTCTATACCTTCTGTAATAACATAATCAAGAGTTATAATGTTATTATTTGCTGGTTTAAATCCGGTAATACCATCACCGAAGTATACTTCAAAGAATCCACTTGGATTTTCTTGTAGATAATAAACCTTTGATGTTGAATCAACACCTCTTAATGATTCAAAAGGAGTGTATATATCGAATGAGCTTGACTCTTCGTTTGACTGTACTCTTACTCTTAATGTACTTGAATCTGCGTTATAATCGGTAAGTTGAAACTTTTGATTTTCTATATCATTATCAACTCTATATTTTAATTCTCTTACAGAACCTTCTGCAATAATAACATCATTAAATGTATATGTTGTACCTACTAATGTTGCTTGTTGAGTTTCTAATACCACGTATTGAAATTCTTCTCCACTTACAACAGTATTTAATTTAGTACCACGTGTTAATTCTAAAACAGTTGGTATTGTTCCTATTTCTCCAGATATATCGACAACAATATTAACTTTACCTCTTGGAGATAAAACTGATCTTGGTGTATAACCTAAAAGCTTTGCTCTTGTGACTACATTACCTCTTATCTGAGCTGAATCTAAGAATGATTCATTTAATGAGTAGTGAGCGTTTAATGCGTTATAATGAGTATTATAAGCTAATACATCTAATAAAACATTAAGGCCTGACCCATCAAAATCATAGTCACTAAACTCTGATTGTTGTTTTAAAAAGTTTTTTAAATTTTGCTTAATGTCTGCAAAATCTAATTCTGTTACATTTAAATTTGTTGCCATATTATCTTAACCTTCTTAACTCGATATTTACTGATGTTGCTTGATCGAATTCTTTTATTTTAAAATTTACTATAATACCATATGAATTCGCTTGAGTGTTATCAATTATATTAATTGATGATACTCTGATTCTTGGCTCGTAATTATCTAATACATTTTTTATGTTATCTCTTAACATAATTTCTGTAAATAAACCTGCAGGTTCAAATAATAAACCTCTTAGGTTAGCGCCTAAATCATCTTGAAATGGTCTCTCATAAAAATTAGAAACTAATAAATTTTTAACTGCATTTTTAATTGCAGCATCGTCTTTTAACGATACTATATCCTTACGTATAGGATGTATCTTTAAAGAAAGGTCTAAATCACTCCATGACTTTTTCTTTGCGACAACGCTCGCTTGTTCTAGCTTACCAGTTATTCGTTTACTGCCTGTATATAATCCTGCCATATATGTATTTATACTCTTTAATCGGCTTCTTCAACCGTAAATGCGTTAGGAAGTTGATTATCTATATCAATAACAACTGCTACTTCTTGTATACCTGCTGGTAATTCAATTGTTTTTGGTACTCCTATTATCTCTAAGAACTTACAAAAATCTAATGTTAAGAATGCAATAATATCATCTAGTCCTGGTATAGCTTCTATAGCAGCTGTTATTTTAGAAAGTACTTCTTTAAGTAGATACGCAAAATAATCTTGAGCAAAATTAATTAATTTTTTTATTAATCTATCTCTTTGAAATTCTGATATCTCTACCTTTTCAGTTATTTCACCGCCTAATATTTGTTCTATAGTAAAGGGCCCTATCTGTATATTTTTTAAATCTTCTATTTGTTGTTCTATATCTTTTTTCTCATCAGCAATAATAGCTTGTATCGCTAATTTAGCAGCTGCTCTTGGGTCAGTTGGTAAAGTAAAGCCTAATCCTAAATCTTGTAATCCTTGTATAAAATTGCCAGTTTGAAAGTCTTTTACTTTTTCTTTAAAGAAATCTTTTACTGTTTTCTTTTTAAAATCTAAACTATCAAACTTATCTTTATATAGTTTATATTCTGGCGGTAATAGGTCATATAAATTATCGATATCTAAATCAATACTATCAAATATTGTATTTAAATAAGTTCTATCAGTAGCAAATTTAATAACATCAACTTCTATACCAAGTATTTCAACTGTTATTTCAATAGATACTAGGTCAGCGACTATTTTTAATAATTGCGATTGTACATATGTACTAAACTCATCAACTAAACCTTGTACTCGTATCTCCCATTCTATTTCTGGTATTTCTAATTTTTTAAACTTAGGGTCATATGGATCGAATATAGGTTTTAAAGTTTCTAGTATATCTTTTATTTCTTCTATCTCGTACGTATACGCATGAGAAGCTAAACCTTTAAAATAATTTACTAAATTAGCTGGTGTAGGTAATAAAACTGCCGGGCATTCTAATTGCGGTATTGTTAATGTAGGAGTTGACATTAGATAATTCTTACTTTAACAGCAGATTTAATTTCTATACGTCCATCTTCTCTCATATGTATATATGATTTTATACCATTAACTTCTTTACCATGAGTAATTCTTATTTCTTCTTCGCCATCTGTATTATCAATTTCAATTAAATGACCAGCTTTTGATTTATATACCTTATTATCGTTTGATGATTGTGATGGTATATCTTTTACTCTATCTGTTTGAGTAGCGATTGAACCCATAACAATAGGGTCTTGAGCTGATGGTCCATCTCTAAAGAATCCTATAACCCATGAGCCGACTTCTAAATGATGATTACCACCATTACCTTGTATAGATGCTGATGTTGTTGGCATCATAACTGTAGCCCAAGGCAAATCTTCTACACTTACTGCATCCTCATCATAAAAACCAAAACATCTTACTTTAACTCTATTTAACTGTTCTTTATCATCAATATCTTCTACCACGCCAGTATACCATACAAAGGCTCCGTTTTTATATTGATCTGCCATTCTTCCTATCATATTATAATCCTTTTTCTAGTGGTGATATAAATGAATCTTTCTTTAATACTACATTCATCATATAACCGTCTTTACCAAAGTGATGAACGATTTGAGTAACTAAATGTTTACCAGAAAGTATCGTATCTATAAATTCACTATTTTCTTCTTGTTCAATTGTAATATCAGCATTTTTTATAATATTTAAATTTACAATCTTACCACATGAAAGACTAAAGTCACCTGGTATTACAATCTCTTGTTTAATTGTATCTAAATTATGATGATGAGCTTGTGATTTACCTAATGCATTAGTGTCAGTTACTTTATGATAGTTTCCTTTAATTATTGTATAAAAACCTGAATCATTTAGTAGACTATCGCGAAATTCATCGTGAGAATGTGTATTAATTGAAACATAATGTTGTTTAGTATCTTTAAAATCTGTCATATTAACTTCACCTATTTTAATATTACCACTTATAGGCGAGTGCTCGTTTAACATCATCATTTTAGTTTTATTATAATTAAAAGGTACTGGAGTTACTTTTTTAGTACTAATATCTATTTTATTAAGAACAGAGCCAAATGCTCCATTATATGCAGCTTTAAGTTTAGACATATTTAAATGAGAGTTCATTTTAGTTATTTTAGATTTCTCTTCATTAAAAACATTATATAAAGATTCTGCGCCACCTTTAAAGCTTTCATTAAACATAGGGTAGTTATTATAAGTAGCATATACGTTATCTTTGTTTTCTAATATTTTATTATAAGATGTAAATATAAGACCATCAGCTGGCGTTTCATAAAAATAAAATGGAGTACCAGCATCATAAGAGTTTCGTAAGAGCCAAGATATTGCTTGTAACGGTTGTATTCTTGGATATATACCTTTTATAATACCGTTTGATTTTGTTTTTATATCAATAGTTGATTGTAGTTCTTTAGATACTATACTTTTTATTAAACTAGATGCTGTATTACTAAAGCTTCTTTTTAAAAGTCTATAGTTATTTAAATAAACATGCTTTGATACACACTGTAATGTATAAGCTTTTGTAGATGGTTGTGGTGTTGAGTAATTTTTTAATTCAGCTACTCTTAATTTAAGTTCAAACTTTTTAATTTCGTATTTATCTTTTGAAGTTGGCTCAGCTCTTGATAAGATTATTTCAACATATTCATTACCCGCAATTCTTAATTCTTCAATTAAATTTAAAGCGTCATAAACAAATATATCAACTGTCATACCTGACTGATATAAACTTTCAGTAATTTTTATATCTTGAACAAGTTCAGTAATATCAATAGGTAAACCTGTATTAGATGTTATTGTACATACTTCAAGTCCATAACCTTTAGGCGTTGCTGTGACTGCTCCTGATGTTAAATTACTATTACTCATTAATTATTTCTTCAAACTTAGTAACAAACTCATTTATATATGCAGGGTCTACATATCTTATTTGAGATCTGCTATCATTTTTCATAATCTCTTGTTCTCTATTAGTAACATATAATAACTGATGATTAGGTATTCCACCCTCAATATGAATATCGTTTGTTACTGGTTTCTTATTTACATCTCCATTTTTATAAAAATAATGTGGAGCGTCAATATATTTAAACACTCTATATGTAGCAACTGAATCTTCAGATGTTGAACCTGTTATCTGTTCAGTTGTATTTGTTGAACCGGTTTGATCTCCTATAAAGGCACCTGTTGTATTTTGTACTATTAATTGACTTAAATCAGTTATTTTTTTAGTTAATGTACCACTTGCTCCACTTGTAGCACCCGTTAATGTTTCGCCTAATTTAAATCTGCCTGCTAAACTATTCCTATGGTCAGTAATAAGACCATCACTATCACGTACAATACTTGGACTTGTTTCTATTACATATCCTGAATATTGTTTTTCAATGTAATCATACAAGTCTTCTTGGCTCATTGGCCATGAACGATAACCATCATGTAAAAAATCATTAATAACAAAGAATGTCCAATAGTACTGTGATGTACCATATAATCTACCAGAAATAATATCAGGTCTTTCTCCGTTTTTAATATCATAAAACTTATATGCAGAATAATTATCAATAAACGTAGGTAATGGTCTTACACTTCTAAATAAGTCAACCATATTTTGTTTAATACCTGTACGATTAAAGTCGTATTCTATCTTTGGAAATTTATTAAAAAAACTCATTTATTTTTTTTCTCCTGATGGAACTGGATCGTTATGAAATCCATCTCTTTCTATTATAGTGTCATCATTTTCATATAAATCTTGTCTTATTAAAGATCTTTCTTCTTGGAATGAGAGTGAAAGCGATACTTCCAGAGGAGCCCCTGTTGATGCATGAACATTATTTGTTGATTCATTAAAAGTAGATTCTAAAGATGTAAGATAACATGGTTTAATTTTTGGCATATAATCATTTTCACGGCCTTCAGCCCAGAATTTTATATCAACTAATGGTGGATATGTTAATGCAACCGCTCCAGCTCTCTTAGGATATAAGAATTTTCTAAATGTTCTTTCTATGTTTTTTGCCATTTTTGATTCAGATGCTGATTCAGCTACAAGTTTAAATGTAAAACTAAAACTTCTTATATTTACATTTTCAAATGTTTGTCTTGTATATGGATTAGTAGCAACCCCAGCTTTAAGCGCTCCTTTACTTCTTACATTTAAACCAGTACTACGTCCGCTTAATTTTTCTTTAGAAATCAATGCAAGAGCTAATGCGTCTTGATTTGTTGATGTATTATTACCTTGAGCAAGTTGTTTAGCAAAATCTAAACCTCCTGAAAGTGTACCCATATCAAAATTACCGTAATTAGCTCCATCAGATACTGCTACTCCTGGAGGAAATGGTAAGAATATATTAACCAAACCTTTACCTTTAGTTTGTTTAATCATAAATTGCATAAAGGGATATCCTTGATTAGCACCATCTCTGATAGAATCTGGAAAATAATGATATTGGTTTTTTGATAAATCAACTCTTTCACCAGTTGCAGCATTTACTAAATTATCAGTAAGCTCACTTGCAGCTGTTATTAAACTTTTATCAGGTACCTTTGGATCTCCTGATTTAAAAGGTGGTGCGTTTCGTGATGGATTGTGATATAACTGATTGTGAAAATCGCCTGAATCTTGAGCCATTGTTTTTTCCTATATAAATATAATTAAACTATAGAGTTATTTATATGAGTTATCAAGGCAAATACAAAATAAAGCGACCAGAAAAGTACGCTGGCAATGCAAGTAAGGTAGTATATCGATCCTTATGGGAAAGACAAGCGTTTAAATGGTGCGAAAACAATCCGAAAGTCAAGATGTGGAATTCTGAAGAGGTAGTTGTACCTTATAAATGTAAGACAGATAACAAGTTACATCGTTATTTTGTTGACTTATTAATACAAATGGAAGATAAAAAAACTTATCTTATTGAGATTAAACCTAAGAATCAAACAACTCCACCTAAAACACGTACTCGTAAGACTAAAAAATATATAAACGAAGTTACTACATACGCAAAGAATATATCTAAATGGGAAGCAGCTCAAGAGTTTGCTGAACATAAAGGTTGGAAGTTTCAAGTATGGACAGAAGAAACTTTAAAAAATTTAGGGATAAAGATACTGTAGTTCTTTATAAATAGTTTATATGGCAAGTTTATTTGATACATTACAGGCAAATGCTTTTAGAGCTGGTATACGTACACGTACGAAAGAATCACAAGCATGGTTTAAAAGAAACGTAACTAACCTACAAGTATCACCAACTTCTATATTAAAAGATAAGGCACTTGATAAAACAGCTCAAAATATACGTGGCAATATGTACATGTATTTTTATGACCCTAAGCATAAAGAAACTTTACCATACTATGATAGGTTTCCTTTAACAATAATGGTTGATGGTGCACCTGGTGGATTCTATGGATTAAATCTACATTATCTTAATTACAATACAAGAGCAGCATTCTTAGATAACCTAATGGAATTTGGACCAGCTCAACCAAAAGAAAGTTCAAGGTTAACAAAACTGAGATACAATTTAATAAGTAGTGTACGTAAATATAAAGAATTCAAACCATGTTTTAAACATTACTTAGGCAAACATGTAGTATCTCAATTTAGTAGAGTGCCAATGACTGACTGGGAAATAGCTATATTCTTACCAGTAGAACAATTTAAGAAGAAGAGTAAAGGAAGTGTTTGGAATGAGAGCCTTAAAATAGCGAGACAGCCATGAGTAATATAGAAGATTTAAAAGCATTAATCAGTAAAAAAGGTGGCTTAGCAAAAGCAAATCGATTTAGAGTTATATTTACACCACCTGTTCAGACTCTTTTTAATTTAGATGGACAACAGGTTATAAGTTCTGTTATCTCAGGTAATTTTACTGCAAGGAATTTAATTAATGACCCAAGAGATATTAATTTACTTTGTGATGCAGTATCTATACCAGGCAAACAAATCAGTACACTGGATTACCAGGCTGAAAAACAATCAATAAAGATACCTTATGGATATATCCACGATGATATATCTTTAAGTTTTTTATTAACAAATGATTATTATATGAAAACAGTATTTGATACTTGGATAAATAGTATAATAAACATGGAAACTTATACAGTTGCTTATAAGAAAGACATTACATGTGATGTTATTATACAGCAATTGGATGAGAAAAACACGCCGATATATGGTGTGAAACTTGAGGGAGCATTTCCTACAACTATAAATGAATTAGTACTTTCGAACGAATCGTCAGATACTATTCAAAAGTTAAATGTGAGCTTTAGTTATGATAGGTACGTGCCAGAAGGCGCATTAAGTAGTACCGGTAGCGCAATAAGAAATGCGTTATCAATTTTTGGATAATATAATAGGAGAATTATTATGGCTTTACCAGAGCTAAATACCGCAAGGTATAAGGTAGAAGTACCGTCAACTGGACAAGAAATCAGTTATAGACCGTACTTAGTAAAAGAAGAAAAGCTTTTGATGATGGCTATGGAGTCAAATGATAGCAAGGTTATCATGCAGACAACAATAGATATTATTAAAGCTTGTGTATTTGATGATATTGATGTTGAAAGTTTAGCAATGTTTGACATTGAAACTTTATTTTTAGCATTAAGATCTAAATCAGTTGGTGAAAAGATTGATTTAAATATAAAATGCGAAGAGTGCCAACATGGTAACGAAGTACAAATAGACTTCGATGCAATAGAAGCACCAGTCGTTACAGATGATAATAAACAAATGATGTTAACAGATACTGTTGGCGTAGTTTTAAAATATCCTTCTGTAAAAGATATTGATAGTTTATCAAATCTTGGAGATAATGAAATGGATGCGGCTATGTCAATGTTAGTAGCTTGTATCGATAGTATCTTTGATGAAGATAATGTATATGATGCTAAGAGCGAGACAACAAAGGAATTAACGAATTTTGTTGAATCATTAAATTCAGAACAATTTCAAAATTTATCTGAATTCTTTGGGTCAATGCCCGCTCTATCAAGTTTGATTGAATTTAATTGTACATCATGTGGTAAGGCGAATAGCCAGGAGTTAAAAGGTCTTCAAAGTTTTTTTACGTAGGCCTTTCGCACGATAGTCTTGTTAACCATTATAAGACCAACTTCGCTATGATGCAGCACCACCATTACAGTTTAACTGAACTTGATAATATGGTACCGTGGGAAAGGGAGATATACGTTTCTTTATTAACGGATTGGATAGAAGAAGAAAATGAACGTTTAAAAAACGAACAAAGGAGATAATAATGGCTGATAATCAAGATAACAGCAGAAATGAAGTAGAAATTGATTTAGATAAGTACATGGCTATGATTGAGAAGCTTGATGAACAAGAAGACGCAATCAAAGAAATGAAAGAAGAAGCTCGGCTTGCAAAAGAACAGCTTGGTCCTCGTAAAAGAAAATTTATGGACTTGTTTATTGACGATAACGACTTGAATGAAAAAGCAATCATAGGATTTATTTCATTCTTCCTAATGGTAGTGTTTGGTATGACTGACTTAGTCACAGCACTTGTATGGGACATGGATTTAAAAGTTTCAGAAACAATATATACATCATTTGTTGTAGTAACACTTGGTGCATTTGGTATATCAGAAGCTGGCAAAGCATTCGGGAAATAGATAAATGGCAGATCAACCTAATCAAAAATCACTTGGCGACGTAGTAGAACAACTACAAGAATTAAACGACGCTACAGCAATGGCTCAAGAATCAGCGTATTATACGCAAGAGCTTAATGATTATATGAGAACGGAAGGTCGCAACTTAGACACGAGTCAATTATACGCTATAGAAGACCTTATAGAAGTATTAAAATCAGGCAAATTAGATGAATTAGAAGCTGAAAAAGAACAGTTACTCAGAGGAAGAATAGAAGCTAAACGTGATAATGAACGTAATGACCTATTAGAAACTATTGCAAAATATACATCTTTTAGTTATGAACAACTTAAAGAAGAATTTGGCGATAAAGGCCGTGGTACTATAGCAGGTATTATAATTAATACAGCGGTACGTGGTCTTCTTATCGGATTCTTTGCATCAGCATTCTTAGAACCATTTAAACTTATAGGGAAAGGTTTATCAGCAATTGGTACTAAAATTGGAAAGTTATTAGGCATGCAAGGATTCTTTAAAGGTTTAAGAGTAAGCATTCAAACTACTGTTACTAATGGATTCAAAGCTTTTACTGGTATATTTAAGTCAAAGGGTAATAAACCCCCTGGATTCTTAGCGAGATCGGTGAAGCAGTTAAAGCTTGTATTTATGGATTCATTCAGAATTATGACTACTATACTTGGTAACGTTACTAAAGTAGCTGCAGCAACTACTGGTTTTCTTGCTGGAAGGTTTAGAGCATTAGAATCATTAACTAAGCTTAAGTTTAGTTTTCCAGTAGATTCTAAATTAATGAAAGGTATTTCAAGAGCTCTTAATACATTGTTTAAACCATTAAATGGACTTATAAATTTATTTACTGGTCAAGCAAGTGTTGTTATTAAATCAGTTGATAAAGCTGGTAAAGCTTTAGGAACATCAAGTAAAGTTGTTAACAGTCTTGGATCGTCAATAGTAAATTTCTTTAAAGCTTTAAAGCCAATACAAACGGTGTTTGGATTCTTATCTAGAGTAGGTAACGCGTTTAAAGGTATAGGTCGAGTTCTTGGTAGATTCTTTGGTATATTTAACTTTATAGTTGGATTCTTTAAAGGATTTAAACAATATGAAGATGGGAGTTTCTTAACTAAAGTTTTTGCAGGTATTATGGGTGGCTTTAAACAAATGTTACTCATGGGCCCAATATTTCTCTTGGATGGTATTAGATTTATAACAGGTAAAATATTAGGATTCTTTGGATTTGAAAAAGCTGCAGAGTTTTTAGCATCATTTTCATTTACAAAAATAGTAGGTGATGCCTTTGATGCAGTCACTGATACTATTATAAACTTCTTTGCACGTATGAGAGATACTATTAGTGATATAGGATTTGGTGGTATTATAAAAAATATTACTATTAGTCTATTAAAAATATTTAAAAAGATCGCAACATTTCCTCAAGCAGTTGCTGCCGGCGGATTAGGAGCTATAGCTGCATCATTACCAGGTGGTAAAACACCAATGGAAGGATTTAAAGAAGGATTTGATAAAGTCTTTACTGCTGGAGATACTGCTTTAGATGGTCTTAAAGCAAAAGCTGACGGTATGGATAAAAAAGGAATGCTTATTGATGCAAAATCTAGAGAAGGTAAAGCATTAAAAGATCAAGTATTCTCAGGACCAAGAATGACTGATCAGGAAGCTGCAAGACGTGATACTGCATTATATAACATACAACAAAAAGCTGGTGATACAGTAACAGTAATATCAAACGCTGCTAATCAAGCAGTAGATGCTGTTGGTGGTATGTTGGCAAATACATACACATAAAAAAAGGACCCTTTCGAGTCCTTTCCAAAATTAATTAAAATTAACTTTCTTTAGCAAGTTTCGCAAAATAGCTAAGTGTATCATCTTCATCAGATGAATTGTCCGCTGGTGGAAAGCTCGTATCGGCTGATTCCATAGTCGGAGCTGGCGCTGAAGTTTGTTGCAACATTGGTTCTGGCGCTGCAGTATGTCCGGCTGTTACACCTAATACTTTATTTAACTTCATACTTAACTCATCATAAGTTTTGTAGTTCTCTGGTAATAAGAAATCACCAAGAGAATAGATTTTGTCATACACTTCAGTAAGTCTTGCTTCATCTCCACCGTGTAGGGCAGAAGCTGAAGAGAATTCTGATTTGTCATAGTTGACCCACCCTTCTACTTTTCTGATTTTAATTTTGAAGTCTGCACCTTCCCAGAAATCGTAAGGATTTACTGGTTCTTCATCAGCGAACTGAGGTTGCATGACATCCATAATCTTATCAAAGATTTTTTTACCAAACTTATAAAGAAATACCTTTCCTTCATTTTGTGGATTGTCCGGATCAGAGATAACTAATACGTTTGATACGTAATGTAACCTTCTTTTCCTTTCTCTTGCGAGAGCTTTATCTTCATCACGACCTGAATTCCAAAGTAAACCATTTGATTCGCTCACTGGATCTGGTTGTCCAATAGATGTTAAAGAGTTTTCGATATACCATAAGCCAGTTGGTCCTTTAAACCCGTGGTCCCAATACCTTACCCAAGGAAGATCTTCACCTTCTTTGGCTGGTAGGAATCTGACTACTGCATAACCGTTACCTGCTTTATCTCTGGTCGGTTTCCAGAATCTATCGTCAGCATAGCTGTTAGATTCTGTCTTTGTTGTTGATACTGCTTCCGCTGCTTTTACGAGTTTATCGATTGATGAGCCTCGCATGCTCTTTAGATTGTCTAATGACATATTATTTTCTCCATATATTTACTGAATTGTCCACGTTATACATTATATTATAGTTATATTATACCACATTATGTGGCATTTGTAAAGGTCTTTTTTAATAAATTTAAACATTTATTTCGATCGAACTTTACGAAAGGTTTGTATTTCATAATCTTTCTATAGATATCAGGCCAAATGATTGTATCTGTTATCTTATTATTTTCACGTTCTACAAACCCAAGTATTGAATCCAAGATTACGATTGTTTCCAACTGTATTTCTTCTTGCATCCAAAGCTTTATAATCAATGGATGATTGTTATCTTCTGCCGTTAAGAGAGAATCAAACGATATATCCATATCATTAAGTTTATTTATATCAGTTTGAAACTGATAGCTGAGAGATTCCATAATCTTTTTATGGTCTCTATAATACCTTTCGCCACCTTCGTTAAGCATATCACCGACATACTTAACATCGTTTTTAAAGTTTGCTATATAGAATTCTTTTAATTCAGATTCATATGTATTAGCAAGCTTGGCAAAGAAGTATTTATCCTTACGTTTAAAGAAGGATGTTGGCTTTACGTTTGTCTTATAATGGTATTTAACAGCATCATATCCATCTGTTTCGAAATGGAGTTTGAGCGCATTATACAATTTATAAGATTCAAACGGATCGTTCACTATACCATAACTCCTTCGTATAGAGCTTCTACATCTTCTATTTCGCCAACAACTTCGCTTAAGTTTTGCTTATGATGTATGTTAGCCATTTTTCTTAGATGCTTTTTATCAATTGCTACATCCTCTGCGCATGATTCAACTGCTTCTTTTATAAAAGCTTTTTCTGAATCGATACGCGTAAGAGAGTTTGATATCTCTTCAATGCATCCTTTGATTCTTTTTTTGTCTTCCACGCTTGATGGAATGATTACATTACTACTCATTTTTTCTCCTTTATAATGGTAATTTATTAGTTCGTTTGATTTTGATTAAATTTAAGCTAGCTGCTTCTTCTTCAATCTTTTGTTTTAAAGAATCTGTTAAAAGCTTCTTCATATTCTTATAGTCCATACCTCTTTGTTCAACTATATAAGCTGCTGAATCGATATAAGACATATTGTTATTAGCGACAAGATGTTCTACTGCTGCAGAAAATCTTTTCTTTGTCATTACTTTTTGTTCTACTGGATTATCTGACATAATTTTTTCCTTAAAATACTCTCATTAAAATACAGTCAGCATTTATTCTTCCTGTGGGTTTATCTATTTTAGTTGTTAACGTTTCCCATATCTTCTCAATTTGTTTTTCAGTCTTATTAAGAACCATTGGTAATATTTCATCAGGCTTTCTTAATGTAGCTTGTCGAGATTCTTTTTCAAAATTTCTTATAGATGTACCTGATATTTCAAAGCCACCTATTGATGATGTTACATACTCCATAAGCTTTTTATTCTTACAGTTATAAACATATAGTTTAGTTTTACCTGGTATCGCAACAGGATTAATAGATGTTAATTTAGCATCTAAGTTTTCTGCACAATACTTAAGCTTAGTTACTTGTTGATCTGAAGCTTTAACTTTTTTAACTTTAGTAGACCTTGTCGCTTTAAAAGAATCTCTTAGTCTTTCAAGATCGACAAATATCTCTTCAAGCTGTTTAAGCATCTTGCTCTTTTCGCCTTTCGTAAAATGAGAGTATGCTTCTACTGCTTGATCGCAATTCTTTTCATAAGCATCTTTGATATTATTATATTCAGTTTCGACAAGAGCTTTAAATATATTAATTGCGTTACCTTTAAGCTGATGTAGTTTAAATCGATTAAAAGCATTAAACTTTTGTTTAAATTCTCCTTCAAGCCAACCTTCAACTATAGTAGAATCAAAGTCATAATATATAGTGTCCATAACTTTCATACGAGTTCTTTCAGCTGGTGATATAATAACTACATCAGCCTTTTTAGCTTCTTCAACTTTCTTTTCTTTTAAAGCTACTTTGTATTGTTCATTGATAAAATCTTTTATAGAAGTGATTTGTTCTTCTGGATATTGCCAACCTCTATAATACATTTTAATCAACTTATTAACTTTCATAAATCTGTAGTCTTTAAGCCTTTTAAGTACTGATATTTTTTTCTTATCCCATCCCATTACGTCTTTACAGAACTGATGAGTTGTTGGCATATAATCTTTTTGTTTATAAAAATAGTTATACCAATGAACGCCTTTAGTCCAGTTTCCACCGGTAAAATCTGATTCACTTGTATATATTGGTTCTGGTCCAAGATACTTTTCATCAAGACTTGGTCCTCTTTTTCTTTTAGCCATATATTTCTCCTTATTAACTATATAGATCTATTATACCACATTCCTTATCAAATGTAAACGTTTTTTTAAAAAAATATGATTGAACTTCCGCGGGTGATAAGGAGTTGCGTTGATGAAGTTCAATCATAAAACTTATTAATTAATTCTTGTATTACGTATACAATACCGTTGCATATCATACAGAATAATATAAAATATAAAAAGTATTCCATTATTCCTTTTCCCAAGGTAATCGAATAGTTTTTCCTTCTTTTTGTTCTGAAGAAACATGAGCTGACATAAATGCAAACCATGCAGTACCTATCAGTAATAGTATACTAAATATTGTATTCATTAGTTTCTCCTCATTTTGCTGATATCCTCAGCTTCTTGTTGTGAAATAACTGGGACTGCATTTGACTTATGCATTGTAGCAATACCTTTGACAAGAGTACCTGTGTATTTCATTGTTTCTTTTTTAGTAGTATCAGATTTTGGATAGTTACCATCTTTCATATAGTCTTCCATAACTGATTTGTATTGAGCTGCTTGTTCAGCTCGTAGTTGGTCAAGAGTAGATACTTCAATAGTCATTGGTTTAAACTCAACAGGCTTTTTCTTTACTCTGTTAGAAGCATGCTTCTTTCTTTTTCTGCCGTGGATATCATATCGTAATGAACCCATATAAAAATTAGTTGCACCCATTACTTAGGACCTCCATTATGACCTATCATGGTTTTTTCTTTTTGCTTTTCTCTCCATGCTAAGAAATGAATTGCAACTTCTCTTGATGTGTGAGTTAGCGTACTCACCGGACGTCTTATTGTTTTTTTCATAATCTAAATATTTTACCTAAAATGTTATCAACCTCTGGGTCATTAAGATGACCTATGACATCAGATGTGATAGGAGTTGAATAACAAAGTTGACCTTCATGTAATACAGCAACTTCCCATTGCCCCTTTACATATCCATATGAACCTTTATGTTGAATAACGCTTGCACCATATCCATTAGGGAACTTATATACTTTTTGTATACCTCCCATCATTTTATTCTTTTCAATTAAATATTCGTTCATATGTATATTATACCATACTTTAAGTCAAATGTAAAGGATTATTTTCATTATTTTGGCCAAACGTCTGTAAAAGGTCATTGCCCTTAAGTTCATATTTGTCAAAGATAAAGGTTTCTCCTGTATTAATAAGTTTTCTTTCAACTCTTCCTGAGTTATATTCTATATCAACTACGCTTTTATTGCCTTGAGTATCTTGTGGTCGATCATCATAATACAAACTTGATAAGCTATGAGCATGTATTGATTTAACTTTACCTGCCCACTCTTCAGCTGCAATTTTTATTCTTTGCTTTTCTACTACTTTATCGTATTGGCCCATTTTCCCTTTTCTCCTTTTTCTGCAATTTTAATAAGTTCTCTTAGTTTCATATCCCATAACAATTTAAAGTCAGGATCGTTTGCTTTATCTCTTGCAGTTTGTAATGCAATAGCTCTTTGATGTCCTCTATTCATTAGTTCCACTCCTGGTCTAATTTAGAAGCGTCATATGCATGCATGATTGAACTATCTTCTAGATAACGAGATATGTTCTTTTCGCTATGATACATATTCTCTTCTTTGAAACAGTCTAAACCGCCTGGTGATTGTTTACCAGCCTTTTTAACTTGCTTAGTTAATTTAGATTGCTCTTTAATAATTGATTTTCTTGCGTCAAGCTTAGCAATCATTTCTTGCATATCTTTTTCTTCTTTATACTGATTAAGCTCAGCTTTTAGTAATTCAAATGTATTACTCATAGTATTTCTCCTTCAATTAAATTTGTATCTGAGAATCCGCCGCCAAAAGGTGCGTACTCTAATTTTGTTACATGACATTGGTTGTCATATGACTTTCTTTGTTTGCCTTGTACATATCCTGCAAGTGACTTTGCTTTTGCTTCGTTCTCTGCATATATGTATGACTCTGTTGTGATTAAATATCTTTCCATAATATACTCCTTAAAATGTTATGTTTCTTTCCATTTTTGGTTTTACTGTATTCAGTTTAAGCCAGGCATTTGCCTCTTTGTCGCCAACACATAAATCGCCGTCGTCCATTAAGAATTCTTTCTTATAGTTTTCACGGTTGTTAGTCCATGTCTCAGTTACTTCGAGAATTTCTTTTCTCATCCAACCATCTTCACGGTTGTCAGTAATTTTGATGAAATGAACATCACCAGTGAATTGGTCAAAACAAAAGTCAGTGATTGTTTCCCAGTCCTCACAAGCTTTTGCAGAATGTGGTACAACTGTAGAATCAATGATGTATTCCTCACAACCGCCATTGGACTCTGCCAAAGTAGTAGTGATGAATGGTCTAACTCTAGCTACGACTGTAGCAATTTCGTTAGAGTCCAACTCTCCACAGTTAGGAAGTACAAAGGTATTACCACCCTTGAACTTCATGTAAGGGTCCTCTTGAGTACCGTAGTTCTCTAGGTATTGCGTGTTTATTACTAATTTATTCATATCTTATACTCCTTATCAATTGAATATATAGTTATTATACCATAGTTGGGAGCAAATGTAAAGGATTATTTTCACTTTTTGGTGAAATAATTGTGAGAAAGTGTTGTTCTATTCTCAAGTATTGTCTCCGTCAGTATATTTTACTTTATTTTTATCAAACATTTTATTTGCTTGTCTTTGTAATGACTTTTCTACTTGTACGTCAAGCCAATTTCTAAACCATTGTCTTAATTTACCCATCTTAAAAGTTACCTTCTGCGACTTGTAGACAAGGGATTCCATTAGATCTCCACATGTCAACAACAGAATTTCTGTCGTCGAATATCATGTCTGGTTTCCAATCAGCTTTGATAAGCTCATTAAGAACTCTTTGTTTGAATTCATGGTCTGGCTCGTAGCTATCATCTGGTCTTAAAAACATATGACTCCAGAATTCGCCTCCTGCTGTTTTTAGCTGGCTTTCTGTAACTTCTCTATGTCTTTCGTTTCTTGCTGAAACAACTACTATTTGATGACCACTATCGTATAAACATGCAGCTAAATTAAATACATGCTCCATTGGTTTGTCAGTTTGCATCTCACTAGGGTCCATAAACTTATCCCAGTTAGGTGGTGTTTCATCAAGGAATTTTCTTCTTGTCTCTATATCCATAAGAGTTCCATCTACATCAAATATTATATTCATTATGCTACTACCTCTTGTAAATCGTTAACCCAATATCCAGACATTCCGATTGCTGAATTATCAGCTCCTTGTCCTTCATAAAACCATTCTAAATTAATACCTTTAAATGTTACGTAAGGTAAGATATATGTAGAATGATCAGCTAACCCATTAGGTTCAACTTCATCTTTATCATATGCTCTTACAGTTATATCAGTGTCATTAACTTCTTTGACATAGCCTTCGAAAGTTTTACCACTTGTTGTAAATTTGATGCCATCAAATTCTTGAACGATTTCTTTTATTGTTGTTATATTCATTTAAACTCCTTATCTTTTAAATTGTATAGGTATATTATACCCTAGTTGGGAGCAAATGTAAACGGTTCGAGTGAAAATAATTAAATTAATTACACAACAATCACTATGTCAGCAGTTTTAACCGCGTTTAGGACACGTTGTTGGATTTTTTTTAGATCTATTTACAATTTTATAATTATCGATAACAACAGAAGCCATAACAAGATTCATTACCCATATTTCTTCAGCACTCCATAGATCTAAATTAAAGAAACTACTTAATACAATTGATTTATGAATTAAGAGATTATCCCTATGTGGTACAGTTGGCAGTATTGGATTGGCTTCAGTTATACATGAATATTTTAATCCTTTTAACGTTGAATGGACATCTAATGCATTAAGTAAATACCATGTCAATAGAATCTCTCTATCTCTAGATTGGTGAGTATATTGTAACTTTCTCGGATTTTCCTTTAACACGGATTCTATCGATTTGTGTAAATACTCTTCGGTCTTTACAGCTTCTATAAGTTTCCGGTCCCAACAACACTCGAACCCCATCATAATTTCTTGTTTGGCCTTCGAGTCTAGCCCCGAGGTTAACGGCATCTCCAATGACGGAATAGTCAAATCTAGATTCTGAACCCATATTTCCGACAATACAAGTCCCGGTGTTGATACCAATGCCAATATCAATCCTAGGTAAACCTTGCTCTTCAAGTTGTTGTATAAGTTCATCAGCTGCCTCGCATATTTCGATCGATGTTTGTACAGCTTTAAAGGCATGGTCTTCACAATCAAGTGGAGCATTCCAAAATGCCATGATACAATCACCCATAAATTTATCTATAGTTCCACCGTTCTTTAAAACGATTTTTGTCATAGTATCTAAATAATTATTTATAAGAATTACAAGTCCTTCTGGGTCATCTTTGTTTTTATAATATTCTGATATAGGAGTGAATCCACATATATCCATAAACATAAAGGTCATCTCTTTTCTTTCTCCACCTAATCGTAAGAGTGATGGGTCTTTTTGTAATTGTTTAACTAAGTCAGGAGATACATATGTACCAAATTGTTTCTTTACTTGTTGTCTTAATACGAATTGTTTATAAAAATTATTGAAACTCGATGAGGTGAGTAAAAGTATATATATTATTAGAGTAGCTGATAAATCGAGGAGTATAGAAAATTCGTACCAGGCGTAATAAGAAGCAAAGCTTACAGCGATTGCAGAGCCGACGAAGGATACAGCACCGACCCATATCGGAAGATAGTATACAGTTAATACAATCAGAAGAGAACCAATCAGAATCATTGCAAGTTCAGCAAGATAAGTCCATTGAGGCCGTGATATAGGATTATCAGATATTATTGTCTGTAATGCATTTGCTTGTATTTGATGTGGATATAATAACCCAGCTGGAGTAGATACTTGAGGAACAATACCTTTTGCAGTAACTCCTATAATTGCTGTCTTTCCTTTTAAATCTGGTAATGGTTGTCCATCATAATCAATTGATTCAAAGTGTGTATTCCATTTTAACCATATACTACCTCTCTCATCTGTTGGTATTATAAAAGGTCTTAATACTATACTTTCAATTCCAGCTTCATTTAACTTTATTGTATACGATTTCTTATCTTGCATTGCTCTTACAGTTTCTAATGCAAATGATGGATATAAATCTCCGTTAACTTGAGACATTAATGGTATTCTTCTTGTAAGATTATCTACTTCAGGAGCTCCATTTAATAGACCTACTCCCCATGCATGTTTCTCTAATTCTTCTATATTTGTAATCAGTCCTTTATATCGATATGTAAGATCTAATGGATCTCCTGAATAACCAAATGTTGCATACCCTACATAAGGTGCTTTAGAACTTCTCCCATTTTGATCCGCATCTTGTGCAAGAATAATACCATTATCTTTTATCCAAGACGCAAAGATAGTGTCACCTCCGAAACGATCTTCTTCTGGAAACATTATAGTAAACCCTATCATGCCAGCATTCGAGTTCCTTAAATCAGAAATCACTGCTGCGTGATTCTGACGTGGCCAAGGGTATTGACCATAAGCTTCGAGTGAAGACTCGGATATATTAATCAACACTATATCGTTCGAATGTTCTACTGGAAGAGATTGTATATACTGATCGAATATGCTGAGCCTAAACTGTTCTAATAACTGAGGGTCTAGAATTCTTACACCTAAAAGTGTAATACCAAGTATAATAGTTGTCCATATTGAAGTTAAATATTTCATAAAGTGTAATACAAAGTGTTATACTAATTTCCTTGAGTAATTGATACTGTACAACCGCCTACTGTTTGACAATTTTGAGTTAATGAATAAGCTTGATTAATCGATCCTTGTTGTAATATATTTAATGTAGTTGCATATGAACCTTGTAATGTGATTTGAGAGTTATGAGAACCAGTTCCTTTTTGCATTATATTTGTATCTGAATAAGATGATGAGCCATAAAAATAAGTATGATTATAATGACTACCACTTCCTTCTTGCCATAGGTCATGGTCTACAGAATTAGCATGTAAGTCTAGGTTATGAGTATGTGTTCCATTCTGATATATATCAACGTCATTACTATTTCCCCATATATGTCTACCATAAGTCGCACCGTTTAATTGCATAACTGATTCGCTATTATTAGTACCATCAACATCACCACCCCATGATTTACCTGAACCCCAATAGGAAACCCAACCAATATAGTTACCACTTCCAGTTTGATTTAAGTTAAACACATTATTTTGATGATCGAATGAAAAATTAATTTCATTATCATATCCTATTTGAGTAACATCAATCTCAACATTATCTCCACCACCAACTTGTTCTATATGTACGTGGTTATCTCCTGCAAATGAAAGAGCACAAAATGAGATAAGCCATATATATGCTATCATTTTCATGAGTATACTCTCACTGTTTTTTTACCATTTGTCCAAATTGATACAAGAGTTTTTCTTTTTTCTTTCATTAGTTTACCTGCCTTATGTAAATATTTATATCGTCTCCACCATTCATTGTGATTGTTCCTTCATAACCATCAACAACAGTATTAAGATTAACTGAAGCTCCTGCTTCGAATATAAGATTTATGACACCATTAATATCTCTAAAGAATACAATACCTGAATCTTCTAAGAATATATTATATTGACTATCCTTATTCAGTCCAAGTTGAGCACCTTCAAGTTTAAATCCTGCTGTTCCACCAGTTGCTCCTTGTTTATCTCCAAGTACAACAGTTGTTTTAATTAATTCTTCTACAACATCTAAAAGGTCTGGTAAAAATTCACCAGCTAAAAAATCAACATCAATCCTACCATTTCGAGCGTCATAATCAGGATCGTTAGCATAATCATCAAAGTCTTTTTCTAATTCGTTATATTCTAAGTAATCTATATCAAGTAATCCTTGGTCTTTATTTGAATCATCCTTTACCTGTTCTTCTATAGCTTCTTTTACTTCTTTTGGTGGATTAACAATAAACATATTATCAATCATTGAAGGTGTAATACCACCGATAGTAACAGGTTTAGTTGGCATTGTATTTAACGAAGATACCATTGTTGCTTGATAAGCTTGATTAAGAGTTATAACTCCAGCTTCGTTTGTAACTGTAATCTCTCCTGATGGATCGCCATTTACATCAGGAAGTAACATAATTAATGACCTTCCAAGTTCATCAATTGTTGTTGTAAAATCTGTACCACGAATACCTATCGTGGCTGTTGGTGTTTGTATATCTATATTCGCTTTGTTTACTAATCCAAGAGAACCTGAAGCAAATCTTGCTGTTCCCATAGTAAACTTCATTGACATTTTAGAGAGTGATGGGTCTGGGTCATAATATATTTCATCAATTAACACTTCACTATGTTCTTTGATATCTAATTGAGCGTCATCTAAAAACTTTATTTTTAGTTTACCATTCGCCGTTTCAGCTACATCATTTAACTGAATATCAGGTTGTACCTCATCAGTTATTTTTATTTGTTCTTGTTGTCTTTTAATTTGCGTAGAACCGGACTGCTCTACAATAGAACCTATAGGGTCTGCCGAAACAAACCCTACAAGTATAAGATTAACTATCGTTAGCTGAATCTTTTTGATTGATTTGAATTGTTGCATTTTCACTATCCACATCAAGTGTTATAATACCCTTACAACTTGAAACTCCTGTAGGACACGTACCAGATATCTGGTTAATGTCTACATCAGCTCCGGAACCATCAAGAGTAAAATTAATCTCATTATAGTATCCATCTTTTTGTAAAGTATTAATATTATTTGTGCTACCTGTAACATCAAAGTTCCATATAACATCATCAGTTTCTATGTCAACATCAAATACGTTCGAACTACCTAAAACTGTTAAATCAAAATTTAATCTTTCCGCACTAAATAATGAACCTTGGTCTAGGTCCATAGTATTAGAGTCACCAGTTATATCAACTAAATAGTTTGAACTATCAGCTGAACCAGTTTCTCCAATCATCCAATCCCAAACATTATTATCACCATTCCACTCTAAAGTGTAAGATGAAGAATCTGCTGTGAGTTTACCAAAGAGTAAGTTTTCATTACCTATTTGGTCGATATTGAAAGTTAATGATGACCCAGTAATCGGCATAGCACTTGAACTACTGTCAAAGTTATCAAGTCCTATTTTGTTACCGTATCCTACTTGGTCAATATACAAAGTAAGTGTATCACCTACTTGAGCAATATTAATTTCATTATCATCAGATGCTGCTGCGAAAGAGTTTAAACTAAAAAATAAACTTAGGCCTAAAATATATTTTATCATGTTTCTTTTCCTTCTATTTTCCAAAATCTTCTATCATGACCTTGGTTGATTAATTCCAGTACTCCGGCCTCGATGGCTGTTCGTACTGCGTATGTCACTGACTCATTTTTACCCACTCCGTCTTCATACTCTATCAATTGTGTACCTTCTTCGATAAATCGAAAAATATCACCGCCACTTCCATAAGATAAGATAGTTTTCTTACTTTGGACGTTTAATAAAACTTCTCCAGTTAGAACAGATACTGCTCTAATTGAAACTGTTACAACATCTTTACGATATTGTCTGCTTATTCCTATACCTAACGTTCTAGCTCCACGGCCACCGGATAGGATGTTTGTATCATAACCTATTATACCACCTTCTATTATCATTCCAGCAAATAATAGTGGTTGTATACCTTGTGCTTCTTCTTCGCCTTTTGCTTTTGCAATATCTTGACGAGCACTTCTAATAATTTGTCTTTCTCTTACAAGGTTATCTAATCCTTGTCTCTCTACAACTCTAAACCAACTACCATTACCTGCGCTTTTAAGAGCATCAATTAACATTTCAGTACTACCTTGAGTAACTGCTGTAGAAAAATCGGCTATACCTTCTCTTGCTTTTCTTTGACCAGTTTTATCTGCAAATTGGTAAACTGCAACTACTGGTTTAGATTCAGCTGGTGGAAGTTGTAGTAGTTTTATAAATGATGGTAACTTAACAACTTCAGGTGCGTCAACACATATAAACGGTATTGCTCTTTCAAATGTTCTTCCTGAAGCTTTTGCATAGTTCCATAGGTCATGGTCATACTGTTCGCCCCATGTATCTTTATTACAATCCTGAGGATTTTCTGAGTATCTAGGTACAGCTGCGCAACTAGATAATAGGGCTATTGAAAGACTAACCGCCGTCAGCTGACGTACCATAATCGCTCCCGAAGTAACCTGTTCCTATAGGAATTTGAATAACAGTTTCAGTTCCATTTGCATCGATTATAGACATTTTAATATATTCTGAACCATCTTCATTGGTTATCACTTCATAAGTAACGACTGATCCTTCTAATGTAAAGGAACCAAATCTTACTGCGCCATCATTTTGAAACATACTCTCAACAAGTTGTTTTGACATTTGAGCATATATTCTACTTTCCAAGTTTCTTATAAACTTAGCAAGAGTAGTATTCTCAGCTTCTCTTTGCGCTGCTTTTTCTGCTGCAGCTAATGCTTCTTCTATAGATTTCTTACGAGAGAATTCTTGATTCTCTACAGTAAGATAATGAGAAGCAGTACCTATTCCACTAAAGGAAGGATTTTTAAATTTATGTACTATCTCTGCAGCACTTACACCAAGACTTGATATCGACAAAATAAATATTCCCATTAAGGTAAATGCTTCTGCTTTATACTTCATCTTTTCTATCTTGTTTTTTCTTTTCATTTTCTTTATATTCCAATACTGTATCTACTTTTTGCTGTAATCTTATAAGGTCTTGGTCTAACATTCTCATTTGGTCAATCACTTTTATTAATTGAAAATGCATTTTTTCTGTTGCAGGGTCTAAATGTTCTTGTATAAAGTTATAAACAAAATATACAAAATATCCTAAACCTACAACCATGACAGTTGGAAATCCATACTTACCTACTATATCAGCTATTTCCAGTTCCATACTAATCTCTTCTTACGTCGAGCTTTCCATCTTCAATAAAATTTTCTGCCCTAGCTATTCTTTCGACATCGGGTCTTAATTCCAATGCACTACTTACAAGTAAATCTATTTTAATCATTTCATTACTCATTGTTCTTGCTCTATTCTCAAGTGATGAACAAAACATTGTAAGAGTGTTTATGTCATCAACAACGCCTTCAAGTATTTGCTTTATTATAACAAATATAAAATATCCCATTACTAGAGCACCCGCAATAGGTAATCCTAGATCGGATATAAGCGTAAATATTTCACCCATTACTTAGTGAATGCTACTTTAACTGCTAATGATGTTGCAGCTCCTAAAAGAGTATCAGTTGCGGTTTTTTCAACTAATTCTACTGAACCAGCTGTCATTGTAAATGTACCTTTAGTACTACCACCAGCATCTTTTATAGTTATAAGCTGAATTGATGTTTTATTATTTACTACTCTTACTAATGTAGCGAAATTAACGTTAGTATCAGTTGCTAAATTAGTTTCTGATCCTTTAAGTTTTACTGTTGCCATGTTATTATTGTCCTATAAATTAACTTATATGGTTATTTATAATAGCTCGAAGGCTAAGACACATAAAAAAAGGGACTTTAAAGTCCCCTCTTATAAAAACTAATTTGCAAATTATTTTTTTGTCGTAGTTTTCTTTGCCCTAGGTTTTCTCGTAGGAGCTTTCTTAGCTACTGTTTTCTTAGCTGCAGGCTTTTTAGCCGCTGGCTTTTTCTTGACCGGAGCTTTCTTTTTCTTAGGTGGTGTTTTACCATCTACGAAAGCTTCGTTCTTAGCAGTAGTAGGGTCATCTTTTATATAATGTCCCTTTTCATTTCTTGCTCTAACTCCTGAACCGGGTTTCATTGAATCGTATATTGCATAACCAACTATGGCTACCACGACTCCAACAATCACTATGAATGATATATCCATAATATTTACCTCCATCATTTATTATATTTATAGTTAACGAATTCTTTCCAAGGGAAATAATCCTTTCTCTCATGGCAGTAAAAACGTCCTTTATAGTTCGCTTCTATACCTCTTCGAGTCTTTTCATTAGCCTCTCGGCTCTGTTTGTTACTTGCTTGTACCATCTTGAATCTCTGCCTTCTATAGCAGCCTCCTTCCAATCACCACACTGCAGCGCTGCATTGTGTTTATTAAATTTACTTAAGCGCGTAAGTCCCATATTGAACATCATGTTCGCAATGATCTGTTTCACTTCTTGAGGATATCCATCCCATCCGTCGTGTAATTTTTTACAATCTTCTATTACTATTTGTACATCTTGTTCGAAGCATTCGCTAACTCTATCCTCTGAGACTGGAGTACCCACCGGTAACCCATGTTCTCCGTCCCGTTCAAGAACGAGGTGACCAATTCCAAATGTTGGATAACCAAGATGGTCATTATAAATTTCATAAACTACTCCTTCGTCAATTTTTAGTGTTTCTTTTAATTGTTCAATATTCATTTTAACTCCTGTGGTCTTTATATATTGTTATTTTATTTATTGGCCGCCTGAACCTTCAGTTTCAGCAGTCATATCATATGTAAAGCTATATGTAAATGTGGGACTACCACTCTTTTCAAATATGAGTGAACCGCTACCGGTAGCAGATGCAAAACCTACATCGTCATAACCGCCTCCTGATTCAATAAGAAGCCTTATTGAGGTTGAACCTGGAGCTGTTAATATTGTACTTGCTGATGCAGATATAGTTCCACTTGTACTCGGTATGTCATTACCAGAATGACTAAAAGTTCCATGTCGTACGGTATATCCAGCAGCAGGGTTTGTTATAAGATAAACAGTTGTAGCAGAAGTAGGTGATAAGGTATCTCCTCCAGTTACATAAACTCTAATATTACCTGAGCTATTGTATTGAACGTTCCATCTTATAAATGCTTCAGCGTTTGAATCGCTTTCAAAACTGTCAGCAGATATAGAAGTATGTGAAGTGGTTGCGTACGTATTTACATATCCACCAAATTCACCCATTCCAAATGGAGCACCTGTGATACCACCACCCGGAGATGTGTAACCTGATATAGTAGATGTATGCGTAGTATTTCCAGCATTTTGAGATTGTGTTTGTAAAGAAACATTAGTACCACCTGGAAGCGTATTATTTACTTCTCCATAAATGTTAGCTAACGAAATATTAGTTGTTCCTATTGCCATTACTTAATTATCTCCGATATCATATCCTCAAAAGCTTCTACCTTTTCAGTTCTTCCTGGCCAGTAGATATAATCTTTTTCTGGGTTTGCTTTTAAATTACTAAGTAAAGGTAATATGGCATTATAGAGTTTATTTAATTTCTCTTCTGTTTGTTCAGCAGATTCTGATACTGCTGAAGCTTGAGTTGATAACTTTTGTACTGCTTCGAGTTCATTTTCATCAACAGCTGTAAAGCCGAAATCAAATTGGTCTATATCTATACTCATATTATTCCTTTGTTTTATACTTATATTTATACGCTGAAGGTATACCTTTTGGTGTTGGTTCAGTTATTGTTTCTTTTTTCTTCTTACCAAATATCTTATCCCAGTTATCTCCGTATGCGTTATCATTTGCAGTACTTCTTCTACCAGAACCTTTTCCACCATGCCATTGCTTCTTACTATCCATAATATATCCAATATGTTATCGCACCTGCTATTAATGCAATAGCTAAAACAATACTTAGAAGTTTTTTTCTAAATTTTGTTTTTTGTTTTTTGCGATATTCTTTTAAATTAAGAACTTCTTTAATCCTATCTAATTTCTTGGAAGACAACTCCACCTCTCCTGACTAACTCGTTCTTAATTTTTTGTTTATCTCTTTTACGAGTATTAGCGTTATTAAACTTCTCAATTAATTCCTTTATTGCAATCATTTTTATATATGAATGCTCAGTTGTTAATTTACCAGTATTTCTATCTCTTGTTGTTATGCTTTTGCCTAATTTTATTGACATTATTTAATCCTCTTTACGCTTCCTTTTAAATCTGCTAAATAAGCAAACATTTCTACTGAAGGAAACTCTTTTTTCAAATCAAGTAGTGCAGTTAAGTTTTCTTTGTGGTCATCAAATAATCTTATTCTTGCATACTCACCAGTTTTTAAATACTTTCTAAATATTACTTTTTTATTCTCAGCACTACTACCACTCATATTACCAGCTCTCTCAACGTATACATTTTTCATTGGTATACCATGAGCTTCAAAAGTTTTGATAAAGAGATTCTTATCATCCATATCACTTCTTGCAGTTACAACAATAACCTTTGAACCTTTTTTGGTTGCGTTACTTATAATTGCTTTCGCCTTTTGTACCATACGAGCAATTGGAGTTGCTGTTTGATAGAATATTTTAGCTGATCTAAATTCACCAAAGTCATATTCTTCGTTCTTACGTAGTTTATAACTATTAAACTCCATTGGAGTAAGTGGTTTACTTTGTCCAGTATTTTTATTTTTTACAATTACACGAGCTTTAGATACGAACATAGTATCATCAATATCAAATATTGTTAATCCTTTACCTGCTCTTTCTGCTAAAAACTCGTTAAACTTTTTCATAGATATATTATACCATACTTTTTTGTAAATGTAAATATCTATTTATAAGAATTTTATGCTTATAGATGCTTTTCCACCATATCTAATACATCTTGGTATTTAGCTGCTTCCATCAATTCTTTCTCAATGGTCTCAATTAAATCCGGATGTTCAGCAACACCGACATGAGAACCCATAAGAATGTTAGCATTCATTATATGTTTCTGTACATGAGCTGCAGCATGAACCTTAAGTGTATGTATTATTTTATCTTTATAGTTTGCCATTTTATCTCCCGAATAGTTTTCTACGTTTATATTCATTAATAGTATTAATTAAATCTTTTGTCCAATTGTCTCTATCTTCAACAAAGACCTGTGAACCTTCATCACCAGCAATACAAACAACTAATTGTTTTATTGGCATGCCAGTTCTTTCTTCCCACATAATCGCGTAAGCTGCGCATTGCATAAAGTATGAACTAATCCATTCTTTCTTTTTTAACTTACGTGATGTCTTCCAATCAATAATAGAATCTACGCCTTTCCATTGACCGACTAAGTCAACTCTTCCAGCTAAACCTAAGTGTTTAGAATAAAGCGGAGCTTCTTGTTGATATACCTTTGTAACACTCTCATCTAAGACAGGTTGTATATCCTTAAAGGTTTGAACGTTATGTGGCATTTCTCCTTTGATATACTCAGGGTCATTTGCTACATATTTTTCTATTATGTTATGGACTGTTGTTCCACGAGAACTTGCTTGACGAGATATCCTATTGGCTTCTTCTTCGCCAACTCTTGCTCTCCAAGCTTGTATCGCTTCTTCTGATAGTATTGAAAGGACTGTAGTAACTGAAGCGTACTTATTTCCTTCGGGATCTGAGTAAAACCTTCCCTTGTCGCCTGTGACGGCTTCTAAATCGTTGTAACCTAAATCTTTAGGTTCGTGTAAAAATTTCATAATTAATTAATAATGTAATATGTTCCTGCAATCAATAAGAATATCATTCCTAAAAAGAGTGTACCTACTATAAAGGCAGTAATAATAATGTTAAGTGGCGTAATGTTGTATTCTTTTTCTAATGAGCCCACGCCAAGTAAGAGCTTAAAATATGTTTTAAAAATATGCATCGTTGAGTTTAAATACTAAAAGCATCGATCCAAACATGAATATTTGTACAATTGTTGGTATAACTACAAAGAGTTGTAATGGGTCAAAGTCACCTTTCATAAAATAATCTGTGTCTTGCCATTCATCAACTTCTTCTGGAGTAGCGTCTCTATATTCTTCTTTTATCATAGTTTATTGTTCTCTAACATTTCTTTTGTCATTATAAAGTCTCTTACTAAACCACTACGTACTATATCTTTCCATTCAAATTCTATGTGGTCAAAGCTCTTCATATTATTTAATATATTTATAAAGTTATATAAACCGCTTTTATCATTCTGTTTAACGAAATCGCTTTGATAATAATCACCCGATATAATTAATCTACAATTATCTCCAAGTCGAGTTATCACACTACAAAGTTCATGAAAGTTACAGTTTTGAGCCTCGTCAATAATAACTACTGCGTTATGTATTGTAATACCACGTATAAAAGATGTTGTTAAGAATTCAATGTTCTTAAACTGTTCCATCTTTTTATATGCTTCTCCATCTCTGAATAACTCATTAACTATTGCTGTATATGGCGCTTTGTAAGCATCTTCTTTTTCTTCTATTGTACCAGGTAAGAATCCCATATCTCTTGTAGGAACAGCGCTTCTTACAACTACTACTTTCTCTTGTTTTTCATTCTTATCTAATGCTGCACTGATACCAAAGTATAAAGATAAAAATGTTTTACCAGTACCAGCTGATCCGCTCAATATAAGATTCTGATTATTATTCCATGAATCATATACTTTTTCTTGACTTTGAGTCAATGGTTTATATTTAGCTATATGCTCGAGTCTTAATTTGCTTGGTCTTTTTTGTTGCATTATTTTGATTTAATTAATCCTCTGTCTTTAGGTGGCATTCCGGATTTAATTCTTTCTTGTACTTCTTTCCAACCGCCACCAGCTCTTGTAAGAACTGACTTACCACCATCATGGTCTATATTTAATGTTGTATAGTGAGATTGAACGTCTGGATTTTCTTCTAAGAATTTAACTTTATTATCATAAGACATAAACTTTTCGAATACTTCGCCTGTCTTTGTATTTTTAAATTCATATGTTGGCATTTATACTGCTCCTAGTTTTTTAACTGTAAACCATTCTGGTATTGGTCTTTTTGTCCAATCCATTTTGAATCGATCTTGTTTTGTATGATAAAAGTTTCTGTATGATTGAACTGCATCAGTTCCACCAAGTCCATTAACAACACATTCAGGATTTGAACCCATTGCAAGTTTGAATGATGTTTTTCCTGTTTTAATATTGTTAGGCTGATGTTTAAGCGCTTCACGTAGTTTAGTATCAGTTGAATGTGTTTTACCATACCTATATGTATACTCATCGCAAAGTGCAATAAAATGATTGTAATGCCATGTGTAATTACAACAGCCTTCACGAGTCCATATTGTTGACGGATGATTGAAATGACATGCTTTATATAGTATATCTTCGCGTTCATCAAGTAGTTTCCAATATTGTAGCATTGCTCCTGATTTAGATGGTCTTCTTTCCATTACACCATCTAGCATACGATGAACTGTTGAAAGCATTTGAGCTGATTCAACAATCATTTTGACAACGTGTTTATCACATTGATCTTGAGCTGCAATCACTGGGTCATTATCGAGTACGAATATATTCATGCTGCTTTCTCCATGTGTTTGCAACTACCTCTGAACTTAAATCCAGGACATGAGCATTTGTCATTAACAATAGTATATGTATTACCATTGCTACCTTTGACAGTGATTGCTCCATCTGGTAGTTCTTCTGGCCATTCGCCAATAAGTTTGAATTTGCGTCTTGATTTTGAAAACTGCTTCATAGGAGTATTAAACTCTTTGTAAGCGCCACCTTTAGGCATATAACCTATAAGGTATCCGTGGCTGTTAACGTAGTAGTCGCCGTTTGATATTTGCTGGTCACCCCAGTCTGTTATTTCGCGTAGTATCTGTATCATAATATATATTATACCATACTTTCAATCAAATGTAAACGTTTTTTTGGGTTTATTTCATTTCATTTAATGTATGAGACATATAGTCAATTTTTTTACCTATTTTATAAGCTAGGTTATGCTTGCCCTTTTTTAATAATCTCTTCTGATAGTATATTGCCTCTGAAATATCTTTCTTTAGCCTTTCAATTTGTAAAAACATAGGTAGTCTCCTTGTGATATTAAAATTAAATTCTATCATAACGAAAGTGTTAACCTCCTATTTAACTATCAAATTTGGAAATGCATCGTTAACTAATCTTTTAGTGATGCCCTTGTATTTCATACTTTTGTCTTTTGCTGCAACGAGTAGATCAGCTTCTTCTGGATTAAGAGTTTCGAGCAAATTAAGAAAAAGACCTTCTCTCTTAAGTGGTTTCATACCATTTGCTACTGGTCCTTTAAAGAAATACTTAAATTGAGTATATGCTTTATTTAAGCGAGTATACTCATATCCTTTTGGAGCATCGTCTTGACTATAATTTGGAGCTCCAGCTGGAAGTGCAGATACTATAGTATCATCATAGTTTATTCTAAGTATGTCTGTAAGACCTGGTGATTTATTGAGTTGTAAAAACTTGATTCTTTCATCACGTTTTACGATTTTGCCTGCTTCAACCAGGACTTCTGATATTAATTTTCTAGCCATTGTAAAATTCCTCCACGACTTCAATCAAATGATTACATCTTTTCTTTATTAAATAGTTCAATACTTTCATATTTGGTGTTTTTGTTTGACCATTAAAATTATTTATAATAGTTTCTTGTATAGTTTCTGGTATATCAGTTAAATCAATAAGTTTTTTATTACGTTGATAATTACGATATGTATCATCATCCATTGATTCTCTTAGATTATCAGAGTTTTCTAGCCAAGCATCTATCCTTGTTTGTCTTAAAGGTGTTTGATTTTTTTCAGTTATAAAAGTATCGTCATCAGATAATACGTTTGGTATACCATCTCCACTATCGCCTCTCATAATATGATTAAACAAATATGTTCTTGGATTAGCATCTTTTACGAATTTCTTTTGTATAGGACTAAACTGTTTTACGTTCTTATACTTTTGTAGTTGTATAAAGTCTTTATCAGATGATATAATCATAACAGGTTCTGCTTGACCAAACTCTTGAGTTTCCATTGTTAATGTACCTATGACATCATCAGCTTCTACACCTTCTAAATGTATAACTTTATATGGTAGATAATCTCTTATTTCATCTCTTACAGTTTGTAATATTCTAAAGATTTCATTCCAATCTTGCTTAGATTCTTCTCTACCTTTTTTACGAGACGCTTTATATTCAGGAAAGAACTCTTTTCTCCAAGTGTTCATACCGTCAGCGCATATAACCAATTGGCCATATTCGTCTCTGTAACGCTTATTATACATACGTATACTATTAAGTATCATATGTCTTATCATTTGTTCATCATTTAGTTTTTGAACTATTATATTAGACAGCGCTATTTGGCTGTAATCAATCAATATCATCTGGGTCCTCTGGTGTAAATTCAATTTCAATATCACTATTATCTGGCTCAAATGTATATTCAGCAAGTTCGTGGTTTGCTTGTTCGTTTATAAGAATCATTTCTTTTATCTTGACATAAGCACTGTCCATCGTTTGATGTAATCCATGTGGAATTCCATAATAACGATTTAACATACCATTTATCATATTAACTATGACATACATATCTCTTGACTCTTGATTAGTTTCATCTCTGAAATCCATATCCATAAAGTCTTCTGATACTTCGCCAGCATTTATAAATTCTTCTAATACTTCAAAGAGAAAATGCGCACTATCGACACATGTTTCACTTGCTTGATCAAGCGTTTTTTCGTCTTGCTTTTGTTGTAATTCCTGTGGTGTAGGAAATTTAAGTATTTTTGCCATTATATATCTATTATACCATACTTTTGAGTAAATGTAAACGTTTATTTTAAGTTTTTTACAGCGTTTCCACCTATTCTACAATTGATAATACCATTGTAATAGTCTTCTGTTAATAAAACTTCTCTTTCGAATTGCTCTTTTGTTTCCATATAAGCGCATTCGCCTTTTGTTTTACATAAGTGTATAATCTCTCTATGGAAAAAGTCTTCTCCCATATCGATTACATCTTGTTGTAAGTGTTTATTTGAACCGTAATATGTGCGCCAATCTGACTCTACTTTAAGTCTTTGACGTCTTTTTCTTTTCTTTGTAATAGGTAAAGTCTTTGCTTTCCAGAAGAATTTCTTTCCAACATACTTTTTATTTTTTGCTCTGTTAGTTATACAGTAGACAAATCCATACCATACATCAGGTGTAAATTCTTCTGGTGGTTCGAATGTTCTACCTTGGTATAACCAATTATTCATTAAAGTCCAGTTCGTCTGAATCTTCAGTAGCTTCGCCGCAATGAGGGCAAAAATTTATTTTGATTGGTTCATCAGGTTTAATTACGATACGTGAATAGCAGTGCTCGCATTCTAGAATCATAGCTCTAAGTCCGTAAGTTCTTTAAGTTCTGTATATCCACCAATCTTACTACCATCAACAATGATTTGAGGAAACGTTCTTGCGCCTGGAAATATCTCAGTCATGTAACTTCTATCAAAATCAATTCCGTATTGTTTATATTCGTAATCCATTCCTTTCTGTTCACATAAAGCTTTTGCCATATCGCAATATGGACATTGTTCTTTTCCGTATATCTGTATCATTTCATTGTCTCCTCAATAAATTTACCTATTGTATCTATATCGCTATCAGATAACATACCAGCTTGAGCCCACATTGTTGAACTCATAGGACCAACTTGTTCTCTATTTTGATATGCATATAATCTACTTACGATATAATCTGAACTCTGTCCTGCAAGTTTAGGGAAAGGTCCATTACCTTGTCCTTCTGCTCCGTGACATGCTGCGCATCCAGCCCATAATCCTTTAATAGAACTAAATTCATCTTCAGCTGCTAATGCTTTCTTTTTCTGTTCTATTTCAGATGGTGTACCATTTAATGCTACATACTCTTCATAACATTCATGTATACACGAACTGCTACTACTATATCCACTATACGCCATGTTTGGCATAATCATTATCATAAAAAATATTACGATTGCTGAGCAACCTAATAAAACCTTTCCTAATTCTCTCATAAACTTAATCCTACTAATGTGTTATTATCTACATCTTGTTTTACTCCACCTACGACATAAGAACTTATCTCTGTCTCTTGAGGAGCTACCTGCACGCTACCACCTGATATCCATTTCTCTGTCCAAGGTAATGGATTCATTTGTGGAACTGTATATGGACAAGGTAGACCTAATGCTCTCATTCGTTTACATCCTATCCATTCTACATAATTTTCTAATATGGTTTCATTTAAACCAATCATTGAACCATCTTTGAATAAGTATCTTGCCCATTCTTTTTCTTGTTCAATAACATCTACAAAAAGTTTGACTGCATCATCTTCATATTTCTTAGCGATTTTTGCAATATCTTTGTCTTCTTTAATAAGGTTTCTTATCATAACAGTTGTACCAGCAAGATGTGTATTTTCATCTCTTGCGATAAACTTAATAATTTTTGCGTTACCTTCCATCTTCTTTAATTCAGCGAATGCCCAACTGCAGGCGAAGGATACATAAAATCTGATTCCTTCAAGGGCATTAGCTGAAAGCATGCACATATATAATGACCTCTTATGGTCCATTTTATTTGTGGCGTAATTATTATCAGCTATTAACTCATCATAGTATTTTGATATATCCTTTCCACAAGTTGTTATCTCTTTAATATCTAACATGTGGTCAAATACATCTGATGGATTAGGATATATATTTCTTATAATATGTGTATAACTTCTACTGTGAATTGTTTCGAAGAATGACCATGTCTCTACCCAGTTCTCTACTTCTGGTAAAGAACATATAGGAAGAAATGCCATATTAGGAGCTCGTCCTTGTACACTATCTAAAACAATCTGTCTTTTAAGATTAGATGTAAAGATATGTTGCTCATGCTCTGAAAGCTCATAAAAGTCTTTCTTATCTTTTGATACATCTACTTCTTCTGGTCTCCAAAAGAAACCAAGTTGTTTGTCTGTTATTTTTTCTAATTGTGGATATTTGACTTGATCGTATCTTGCGATGTCAACACCATTATCAAAAAACATGTTACGTTCTAGATGTGATTTTTTATTTTTCTGTAGTATCGGCATTCGGTCTCCAAGATATGTTCGATTTTGTATCAATTGCAAATTGTACGCCTTGTATATAATCTCTATCCTCTTCAGATAATACAGGCCAGAATTTACTTACTGTTAATGTATGTTCATAAACAACGTCAGGTCTTTTAAGATGGTAATCCTGCTCCATCCAATCTTGTAGGATATCCATTCTGTCGTTTATTTTTTTCTTTAAATCTTGCATGAATCGCAATCCTCATCATCAACAAATGTTTCGCTCTTGCCGTCGTAGGCATGATGAGTTTCTCCATCAGTCATTTCTCCAGCTCCATCAAATGTGTTGAAGTAATATAATTGCTTTAATCCATACTTATATGATGTTACTAAATCCTTTATCATTACTGACATAGGTACCTTATTATCCTCAAAGTGTTCAGGATTATAAGATGTATTTACAGAGATTCCTTGGTCAATATATTTTTGTAATATACCACATATTGCAAGATATCCCTCCGGAGACTTTTGATCCCAGAGTAAATCATATTTATTTTTAAGATGATGATATCCAGGCACAACCTGAGCCATCACTCCATCTTTACTTTGTTTGTACGATACCAATGCTCTTGGTGGTTCAATACCATTCGTACTATTACTTATCTGAGCGCTTGTTTCAGCGGGCATCAAGGCCATTAGCGTAGAGTTTCTAATACCAGTTTCTCTGAGTTGTTCTCTTAACTCTTCCCACGGTAAACGCTCTCTATGCACTATAAGATTATCTATCGCTCTCTTATAAGTATCGATAGGAAGTATTCCTTTAGAATATTTCGTATCTGTATTATATATCAATTTTCCTCTTTCAGCTGCAAGGTTTGCTGAACTTTTTAACAAATAATATGACCAAGCTTCAGCATATTCATCAACAACTTCGTATGCTGATTCGTCATATTTAAGTCCTCTTTTAGCTAGAAAATAGGCAAGATTGATAATTCCAACGCCCAAAGGTCTTCTATTAAGAGTCCCTTGTTTTGCTGCTTCGATTGGATAGCCTTGGTAGTCCAATAACTCATTAAGAGCACGTACTGTAAGGTCGCAATATTTTTCAAATTCATGTGTTTCATTTATAAGTCCCCAGTTAATTGCTGATAAAGTACAAAGAGATATTTCTCCATCTGTATCATCATTACTTTCTAATGGTGTTGTAGGTAAATCAATTTCGCAACATAGGTTACTCATTTTGATAGGAGCTTTCTCTGGTATAAATGAACCATGATCGTTAGCATGGTCTACATTCATAAGATATATCCTACCAGTATCTTTTCTTTCTGTTAAGAATGATTGAAATACTTCTAAAGCTGGTAATGTTTTTTTCCTTATACTGTGAGCTCTCTCGTATTTTTCGTATAACTCTTGAAATTTGTCTTGATCTACAAAAAATGCATCATATAAACCAGGTACATCATTTGGATCGAAAAATGTTATGTTCCCGCCAGATAAAAGTCTTTCATACATAAGTTTGTTAAATTGAAATGCATAATCCATGTGACGAACTCTTGTTTCATCAGTACCTTTATTGTTTTTAAGTACGATTAAGTCTTCAAATTCATAATGCCATAAAGGTAGATATACAGTAGCTGCTCCACCTCTTACTCCACCTTGTGAACATGATTTAACAGCTGACTGAAAGTATTTTAGAAATGGTATAAGTCCTGTATGAACTACTGAACCATCTCCTACCTTAGCGCCATTTGCTCTGATAGAACCAGCTCCTATTCCTATACCTGCTTTTTTACTTATATATTTAACAATAGATGAAGCAGTAGCATTAATAGAATCAAGGGAATCTCCTGATTCAATAAGAACACAAGAACTGAATTGTCGAGTCGGTGTTCTAACTCCTGCCATGATTGGCGTAGGGAGTGATATATAGAAGAGAGATGTTGCATCATAATAGTCCTTTACGTATTTTAATCTGTTATCTTTGTATTTACCAAATAAAGTCATTGCAATCATCATATACAATACTTGTGGAGTTTCAAATAGTTTTTTAGTTCTTCTATCTTGAACCAGATACTTACCTCTGAATTGTTCCATACCTGCATATGTAAATGTATCGTCTCTATCATGTTTGATATAATCACTGAGTTCTGATATTTCTTCTTGAGTATACATTTGAGTGACTTCACTGTCATATACACCTAGTTCTATATTTCTTTCTATAATAGTATTTAACTCAGGTGGTGTGTATTTACCATAAGCTTCTTTTCTCATCTTATAAGATATAAGACGAGCTGCAACAAACTGATAGTTTGGAGTATGTTCAGATATAAGCTCAGCAGCTGATTTGATTAACAACTCATGTATATCATAAGCTTCTATCTTATCATATAGTTGTATATTCGCTTTGAGTTCTATTTCAGACATTGATACGCCTGAGATATCTTCAACCGCCCATTCAAGGACTTTGTGGACTTTGTCTAAATTAAAAGGTTGATTTGTACCATCCCTTTTAGTGACGTTAATTGTAGTGTTTTCTTTATTCATTATATTATATATTATACCACAAAACGCGGCATTTGTAAACGTTTATTTTAAGTTTTTTAGCCGCGAATTTCTGATACTGATTCAGGAGTTTTGATACCAACTCCTACACCTTTATCACCATTAGGCATGGTAACACTTCGATAGTAGATTACTACTTCGCCTAACTGTTTAATGTATCGTTTTAATTCTTGCATGTCTTCTGCCATGACTTTATAATCGCCAACTGATGTGGCAACAAATACAATTTCGCCGTTATTCTGATCTTTCATATCATCTAAAAATCTATCAAGATATGTATAACCTTCAGGCCAATCTGGATTTTCTCTTTCAGATAAATCACAAGCCTTAGGTCTTTTATCATCTACCTTTTTACATGGATTAGTTATTCTTGCTTCAGATACAACATACCATTGAGGTGCTGTAAGTTCGACTGGTCGTGGTAAATCTGGTTGCATAATATCTATCTGCACTGGCTTAGATACTATATCTATTTGTTTAGTAGGTAATAAACTACAACTACTAATTACTAGGATTAGTGCTGAGATTGTACAATACTTCTGTATCATCTTCGAGTCCCTCCATTACGCCTTCACTTGCTTTATTAAATCTAAGTTCAATGAGACCTGGTTTCTTTAATGCAAGGTTATCTAAATTATGTCGAGAAAATATTGCTAAATATTCAGCCTTTTCAGCTTCTATTTGAGCATTAACTCGAGTCATATTCATGAGAGCTTTACCTTGCTTTTCGTATTGCTCTTTCATGATTGCCATTGTTTGCTTTTGCTCTTCAACAGCTGATTCTAATTTTATATTATTCTGAGTGAGTGTTTGGTTTTCGTTATATAGATAATAACCACCTAATCCCATAACAAGAATAATACCAATAAACATTTGATTCATTATTTGTCCTCTATTATAATAGTACCAATAAACAAATTAATCCTACCCACCATAACCAGTGAGCAGATTTAAGCTCTTCTTTGATATCGTTAATGAATTTTTTAATCACTATTCATCCTCTATCTTATATCTGAGTCCTTGCATACCTCTAATATGTATAACTCTTTTGTCATCAGTTCTAAACTTTAATTCTTTGAAATTTGCTTTGATTACTTTTCTTACGTGCATGTATACTTGATCGTCTTCATTTCCCCATTGGCTATCAAATGATACGTATATAGTATACCTCTTTTGAAATAGTCTTAAGAACCATTGAATCTTTTCCCACGTGCTAATAATAAAATTTTTCATATTATAATCTTTCTATATCTACACCAAGAACTTTTAATACTACTTTACGTATTTTTTTATCGTCTGTTCCCCAATGTTTACTGTATGAGTTAAACTTAATAGAATCTCTATTAATATCTACATCTCTACCATACACATCATATCCAGCCTTTTTAAATGCCTGTTCAACGTCAGATCCGTATGCGCCATTTCTTAGCTTAAGTTCCATACCACCTGATCTCCAATACCTAAAGTCGTTTTTATCAAACTTATAAGCTTCACTGATATCTTTTTTAAATTCTTTAAACGTTTTCATCGTTTTTTTCCATTGCGCTGATTTTTGCATTTCTTCTTGCTAATATTCTTTCTACAAACTTTTTACCTTCTTTGGTTCTACCGTCATAGATTCTTTTTTTATGTTTTTTAAGAGATGCTTTTGGCATCATGTCTGATGGCATTGATACACCACCGCCAGCTACTGAATTAGCTGCTGCGTCTTCCCACATACCTTCAAATTCTTTAAATGTCCTTTTCATTATGCTATCTTTTTCCTAAATTTTTCAAGGCCTTTGTTATCTAGAGTTTGTTTAGTATTATATTTTCTAGCTATTTTTTTTATTGTTTCTAAATCGGCTTTAGTTAACTTTTTCTTGTTTTGTAAATTTTTAACTTGAATATCAATTCTATTTTTATTTGCCCAATTAATAAATTTTAATGCTGCTTTTTTACCCATTAAAGCCATAAAAGCTCCTGCAACTGTAATTCCTACATAATATATTGCTTTAGCAAGCTGAGCACATGTTTCCATATCTAAGGCTAACCAACTACAAAGCATAGCACCTAATGATGCTACACTACCAAGTACTGCAGCTGGAACAATTCCTACTGCAAAAACTCCTTTTAATGCAGTTTTAGTAGCTCTATTCCATAACATTACTCTTGCGCCAGTTAAAACACCACCGGCTAGTCTTGCTAATAAGCCCCAATTTTCTTTTAATTCTTCTTCGTTAAGCCCACTTTCAAGTAAAAAATCTTTAAAAATTTTATCATCTAAAGTATTGCTATATTCGTTAAATGTCATCATCGTTTTATATCTCTATTACTTACGTATATCTCTTGCTTTGTCTTCGAATGTAATACCTTATAGATATTTATATTCGATACACATCCAATAGGTGTTTTAAAATCATCTACAATAACCTTTTCATTTATTCGTGCAATGATTTCGCCTGTTGTTGATGATGCCATATCTTCTGTTAACACGTAGTTACCAGGCATTAATCTTGACTCTTGATCTTGATACCAATAGTTCTCGTTAAGCTCATCTTCAATTGGCATGTCTAAAGCTTTTTCTAAGCTTCTTAAGAGTTTACCATCTGACATACCTGTATGTTCTTTAATAAGAAACAATGCAGCACCATAACGAGCTACTAAGGATTTACCACCCGGCGCTTTACCAATCAGTCTCTTAAGATTAAATACTAATCTATGGAATACTGTATAGGCTGACTTTTCTTCTGGTGTTCCACGTGCAGCGCCTTTTTTAATAGTTTTTCCTTCTTTGTCGATTATACCAAGCTCAAATGCTTTTGTTTTTTCGAACGGAGTGACGAGCAGTTTCAAAAATCGAAACGCATAAAACAAATCTCCTGTTCTTGATATAATTCCCATCAAAGTTTCCTTAATACTTCTACTATGTTAGGGTCCATTACGACCTCAACCTTTTCATCCTCTGGTAGATAATGAAGATAAACTAAAAATGGCTTGATATATTGATAGTGATTGTCATCTATCTTATACCACATCATTTTATTACAAGATTCTATGCCAAATACATTATAAAGAACTATGATGTGATTGAGAATAAGTCTCTCTTGTAACTCACCATGTTCTTCATAACGTGTTAGCAATCTTTTAAGGTACTTAAACCTACTCATATCTTGCTTAAATTCTTCAACATCCGTACATTCCGGATTGTTATAATTTTGTGCTGCAAAAAGTTTAAAATTTTTGCTATTCAATTCATCAAATATTTTCATCATATATTATCTATAAGAGATAATTAAGCCTTATTTGGTCCTGATACTTTACCTTTGTATTTCTTAACAATCTTTTGTACATTTTTATCTGCTATAAATTTCTTAAGAGAAGCTTCGTCACCGTAGAACTCTAAAGAAGCTGGCCCTGAAGAACCACCATCAAAACTAGATACGTGCATATTCTTGATTTTGCTAATAAGTTTATCCATCATAACCATCTCAGCTTTAGAAAAACCGAAGCCATCATCAAACTTATTGCTAGTATTACCTTTAACAACTTGAATACTCATATAAGCTTCATGACCTTTACGATCTCTATCTTTATAGTTTTTCATGTCTCTGACGTCTTCTTTGACTGACTCATCAGTAGCTTCGTAGTTCTTATCAATGTAATCAAAGAATTCTTTTTTCTTATCGCCTTCTAATTCAGCAGGAGATGATACACCAAATTTCTTTAAAGCTTTATTAAAGAATGCTTGATATTTCTTTTGCTTCTCTGATTCTTCATCAACTTCTTCGTCTTCTACTGATTCTTTAAGTCTTTTTAAAGCATATTCAAAATCTGAGATTCCATTGTCTAAATCTCCTAAACCAGTATTCATATCATAAAAAGCCTGAGCTAGGTCTTTATCATCAGTTCCATCGTCAGTAAGTTCCCTAGGAAAATTTCTTATTTCTTTACCTATTTGCATAGCCATTTTATCAATTCTTTTTAATCTAGTTAGCTCATTTTTTTTATTATAATCTTCAGTTAGCTCTGAGAATGTATCTTCAATTTCATCTTCATCCATAAGATAAGCATCTGACTTTAAAAGGTTGATAATGTTTTTTCTATCACCTGTTATATCAGCTGTTGTAGAACCAGTTTGTTTGATTTTAACTTTAAACTTTTTTTCTAGTTTTTTAGTAAGATCTTTACCGCCTATGTAATCTATATCTAAAGTAGCTTTACCGCTTTTATTTAGCTTTTCGCTAACACTAATAGTAACTTCTTCTACTTCTTCTTTATAGTAGTTACCTTTTTTAGCTTTGGTTACTTCACCATCTGGAGCTTCACCAGATACTTCAACGTTATCGTCGTGCATCTTTTTAAACTCTTTTTCGCCTTTTGCTTTTGGCTGATCAGGTGATTCCATTTTAGGTTTATCATGGGTATAACCTTTAGCTGCAAGAGCTTTATGGCCTGCTTCATCTTTAGCGACTTCTTTTTCGCCAGTTTTAGGATGAAACATGTCATGAGGATATTTAACTTCCTCTTTCTTTTCTTCCGGAGCTTTACCTTCCAGCACATTAGATACTGCTGCAGCAATGCTCATTGTTATGTCGTCATTGAATTTCATTTTTTTTCTCCGTTAATTACTTAAATGAACTATGTATTCCCAAGTTACTGCTGATATTAAACCAGCTAATATAACCCAGAATATTCTGTTTATAATATTGACAGTGCTTGCATTGCTATTCACTAATTGCTCTACTCTGTCTATTCTATTTATAAGCGACTGAACTTGAGTAGCCTGTTGCTTATTAAATTCCGCAAGTGTTGAAATTTTCTCTTCAGCTCTTGCAAGCGCTATTATCGCTTGAGCCATTTGGTCCAATTTCTCTTCGATTCTATCCAACCTTTGAGACTGAACAGTATATACTTGTTGCATTTCTTTATCCATCTTTAGATATTATCCTACATTTTAGGGTGTTAACACCTTTTAATACTCTATGATATTCACCCTTCGGTATATCGAATATCATCCCTGGTTGTAACAAAAATGGTAAACAGTTATCAAACTGTATACACCAACCTTCACCTTCGAGTATTTCAATTTCACGATGTTCATTATCACGATGCCAAACGTATTCTTCGTCATCTCGATCGACAAAGAATTCTCGTACTATACCATCTAAGGTATATTCATCTAAAAAAGGAAGGTCTACCAAAAGTAACTACCTCCACCTTTTAAGCCAAGTTCTTTAGCATACTTAGGTAACCTACATGCCCAATAACCAGCTTTCATTTTATCTTTCTTCATATCACAATTGTGTCTTGAAGCAAAGTTACGAGCAGCGTCGCGATCATTTATCTTTGATGTAAGTCCGCCTTTTGCGTCACCAAAGTTAATCTTCTTTACATTACCCGTTTTTGGATTCTTTACGTATACAACATATTTGCTTGGACCTGAAGACCTTTTAGGTTTGTTTAATTCTGGTCCTTCAATCATTGGCATCTCTAAAGGAACAGTTACTCCTTCATATAGACCAAAACTCTTTTCAATATGTTCTTTAAAATTATCCACCGAATTCATGCCCCGCAACTCTTTTCATCTGTTTCTTATATTCAGCAAAATCAGGTTTAGTCTTATATAGCTTTAGAGATATATTGTCTTTTTCTTTACCTTTGATTCTCCATTTATAACCATCTTCTTTATGCTTATAATCTGTTGTAGGTACGACTCTTCTCTTATAACCATCTTCCCAAGTTTCGCCTTTATACTTACCAGCGCCTTCTGAAGCATTTTTAAAATCTTGTTTTGTTGGAGCGCCTTTACTTCCAGGCTTTCTCATTTTCTTACCAGACTTTCTTTTCTTATGGATATTAGCCCATAAGCCGTCTCCTTCTATAAGATAGTCTCCAAAGGTAATCATACTGGTAGTTTTTTCTCAGCTGCTTTAAGCTTTTTGGCCATATCAGCAAGATCTTTTTTAATTTTATTAATAGGTTCTGCGTTTCTTCTTATAACAGCTCTATCTAATGCTTTAATCTTCTTTTGTTCTCTTGCAATAGTATCTTGAGCACTTAACAATTTTTGTCTAGCTTGTTTATATTTAGTAAGTCTATTAGCTTTTTTAGCAACCTTTTCAGCTTTCCTTTCAGCTCTTGCTTGTTTATCAAATGCATTTTTAATCCTATCTAATACAGGACCTTTTTCATTATCTCTTATTGCGCCAGCTGCATAACCAAGACTCATTTTACTTATATTCCAACTTATCGTTAATAAGTCTTTAGCTATAGTCCATATAAGTCCTACAATTTCTTCATTAATTTGTTCTTCGTTAACAGTTGTATTAATGTTTAAATGTTCTTTAAATGAATCCATATTACTTCTTTAGGTCGTATCTAAATGACCTATCCTTGTCTTGCCCTTTTTTTGTTAAACCATAACCTGCCATTTTTGATAGAATTTGCATGTTAGGCCAGTTCTTTTCGCTTTGTTTTTTTCTTTTGTTTTTAAACATGTCATCTTTAATCTTAGCAAAGAGAGTGTTTAATATATCCATATCATTAGCAACTAACGGAGCTTCGTCTATTTCAATATTAGATTCTCTTATGTCTTTAAAGGTTTTCATATTAATCTTCTAAGTCCACTTTACCATCCCATTTACCTTGTTCAATTTCTCGCATCATGTCATAACATGTTCTTTCAACCTGTTGTAGACCTTTAAATATATTAGATGGGCCATCTGCACGATTGTTATATTGAAACTTCTCGTGGTCTTTGTTAATCTTCTCAATAGCCTTTAAGATCTTTTTATAACCATTGATTTCTAATTTTCTATCGAAATCTGAGCCTTTTTTCTCAGCAGGACTTTTACTATGAAAGTTTATTCTTTCAATAATTTCGTCTCTCGTGTCCTCTTCCTTATTTTCTACCCGTCCTTGGTCAACTTTATTCTGTAAAAAGTCCTTTGCGGTATCAAGGTAATCATTAGCCTTTACCAATTTGTTTACCCACCATGATGGATACTCTGAATCAGGTTTTACTTGAGCCAATAATTGTTCTGCATTTCTTTTTAAACCTGTTAATTGATTCTTAACATTTGCAGATTGTTCATGGCCATCTTCACCTATTACAATTTGTTTATATGATTCTGTTAATGTTCTATATTTCATTATTAATCCCTTGGTGTTGGCTGAGATAATATATCTTTTGCTTTTGATTTATCTTTTTTAAGTAAAGCTGCTGCGTCTTGTAGATATCCTTCGGTATCTCCATAGCCAAGCTTTCTCCAAGATTTGCCATCTTCATGAGCAAGCCATTTAGCTATTCTTAAACCATCGAAAGCGCCACCATCATTCTTTGTGTATACACCTTCATTAACTGATTCATCAAACATACCTGAATCTTTCATCATTTTTAATGCATCTTTCTTAGCCATATCAGCATTTTTCTTATTGATTTTCTCTACAGCCTTTTTAATTAAAGCAAGTCTTTTCTTTTTATCTTTATCTGACATTGCTTCATTAACATCTTCTCTTGCAAATCTTGCCATGAAACTACCAGGTCTTACTTTAGGGTACATCTTTTTAAATACTTTATCATATTGCATAATGATATCAACAAGATCTTCTAGTACAACAGTATCTAGTTTAGCAATATAAGCTCTTGCAGCTTCATACTTACTACCTTTAATCAATTTAGAAATTTCTAAATAGTCTTTCTTGTCTCTGCCAGATTCAGCTTGAGCTGCAAGCTTAATAGCTTGAGATACTTCGTTTTCATCTTTACCTTCTGTTACTTCTAAGTTAACAGATTCATTTGCTTGTCTTAAAGCATCTTTGACCATAGAATCATCAGCTAAACCTTTTTTCATTTTTTCGATTTTCTTATAAGCTCCTGTCATATTACCACCCATATCAATTGCAATCTTAACTGCAGCTGCTACAAGAGATGAAGGATATTTGCTCTTATATTTTTCATCGATGCTCTCTGCTTTACTATTGTTTGCAACTTTATAGAATTTCTTTATAGAGTCAAGACCTTTTACAATACCACTACGAACATTATTGAATGCTGGAGCAGATAAACCTGAACCTTTCATAGTTTTTTCTACTTCTTTAAGCATACCCTGTAATTTCTTTTCAAGTTGTTGAACTTTCTTTACATCGTTTTGGTCATATGCCTTTTCTAAAACTGATGTTATTTCTTCTACTGATTCATTTAAATAATTTTCATCAAGTATTCTTAGTATAAAGTCATCTGCTTGATCTTTAGTAGGTGCTTCATTGTTATTCATAGCCCATACAAGTAAATCATCTTCTACCTTTTTAGGTAAATCGCTCTTTCCGCTCCTAAAATCATCGATAGCTTTTCTATGCTTTGTTACGATTTTTTTCCAATCGTTATCTCTAAACATCTTTATGACTTTTTTATAGTCTTCTCTTAATTCTTTAAACTTCATTTTGCTGTCCTCATAGCGTCTTTAGCTTCTTTTTTATCATACCCATAAGTTCCTACTAACCATTGTTCTAAAGCTTTTGGTTCTCCTTCAACAGTTACTTCCATTTTACTCTTGTTCCAGTTGACTATATAAACATCCTCTTCCTGCCAATCAGATGAATGTTTTCTTGGGTCTCCCATATCAAAGTCTAATGTGAGCTTTTTAACTCTTGCTTCTCTTAATTGAAAAAACGTTTTCATTTTTTTTTATCCTCTTACTTTTGCAGCTAAATCTTTATCTGCTTTACCCCAGGTTCCACTGGATTTTGTTACGAATGAATTGACTCTGGCCAATCCCCATTGTACGGCATTTGTTCCAGGCCTATGACCTGTCTTCCAAGCTGCTACTCCTCTTTGAAAAACTTTCTTTAATATAGCTAATGGCATACCTGACTTATCAGCTTTTTTCTTTAATGCTGCGTCAGCGCCCTTTGCTTCTATTACGTAATCTTCGAACGTTAAATGTTCATTCCACTCACCATACATTTGTTTATATTTCTTTGTATGAGATGATGGCTTAGTCTTTGCTGTTGCATCACCTGGTGCTGGCTTTGTTGATTTCTTTTTAAAATGAGCATCTCTCTTAAGTTTAGTAGATTTAGAAAGACCTGTAAAGTACTTAGCTGGTTGTGAACCTTTTCTATTACCTATTTGAGTATCTTCTGCTTCTTTACAATGAGAAGCTAATTTAATATCTTTGCTAAATGGAGTATCATTTAAATATTTCTTTGTTGTTGAGTCAGTTCCAACTTCATTATATTCAACAAGTTCTATAGAATCTAACCAATATCTTTTACTACCAAGTTCTGATTCTACTATTACGTAATTAGTACCACAAACTGTTATTTGACCTATTGTTGATGATTCCTTTATATTAACGGTATCTCCAACTTCAAATAGATTACCACTTACATATTCTTCTCTTGTTTGAGAAACAACTGGTAAATCTACATGCTGTCTAAATGTATTCTCTTCTTTAAGTCCCATGCCTTTTCTTACGGCATTAAACAATTCTTTTGAATCGATATCAGCTGGTAACCCTTTCGCGAAACCAGCTAAATCGTTTTGTTGAGCGGTCATGCGCATTTTAGAAGCAGACATTCCAGTTGCACCTTCTGCATCTGGGTCTCTTTCTCCTGCGCTTACTACATTTATTGCACCTTCGAAATTGTAAAAGCCGTGTTTAGCGTCTTTACCATTGTACTTATTAAGGAGTATATTAAACTCTCTTACACGATCGCTACCTGCGACCATAGTAACTTTGGTAAAGCCTTGGTCATACAATTTTACTGCTACATCGAGTACTGTACGAATATCTTTATCAGCCATTACATTACGAGCATGCTTAGGAAACATTTTACGTAAAAATTTTATTTTATCTTTGAATTCTAGAGGATTTTTCTTAGCATCTACAGATTTAGATGCGTATATACGATATGAACCACCACGTGATTGTTTCTTTAACATATCGAATAACTTTTCATGACCAATCGTAGGCGGATTAAATCGCCCAAATACGAATGTTATTTCTTTTGTATTTTCAGTTACATAATCACTGAATGATTTTATCGACATTTATATCCTCGGTTCCCATTTAGCCTGGATTATCCCAGCCTTTAATAATATCTTTGCTAAAGTTATTTGTAGAAAATTCTAATCTATCTACTAACTTAACAGCTCCACCTTCCATACGATCTATAGCAACAAAACCTTCGGGGTTGGTTACTTTAAATCCGGACTTAGTTTTTACAAACGTACCAATTTTACTTAGTTTGTTTAGTTTATTTATAATAATTAATTTGCTATCTGTAACTAAATTGTGTAAATCAAACACATTTTGTAAGTTTTTTAAGTTACTCTTACTAAAGAAAGATAGTAATTCATCTCTTTTATCTATTTGTATTTGTTTACCTTTATCAGAACTTCTTTTATCTATCTGTTTTTGATAACGATCACTTACAAACATAATTAAACCAGTTGCATGCTTCTTCGTATCTGTAATACGTTGACCATTTCTTACCTTAGTATTATTATATATGTTAATTATAAGATTGAGTTCTTTGTTTGACTCTATCTCTTTTAAAGTTGTTGATGATATCTTTTGAAATATCTTACCAGCATCAGATAACTTTTTACTGAGTAATAATGAATCAGCTTTTGTAAGCGTTGCAGTACCACTTAGATCTTTAAGTGTTGCATCATCCATGAATACATCTGGTGTTTTCTTTAATTTAGAAACTATGTCTTTACCAAATGATGCTGACATTCTTTCAAATGAACCACCGCTATATGATGTGTGCCATATAATACCAATCTTAGCTCTTTGTATTTCTTTGGCTAATGGCGTATTAAGAGGTACAGCATAGAGGATAGTATTAGGATGGAAAGTAATATGTCCAACTCCATTTATTTTCTCCTTTTTTAAATCACTTGAATCAAACATAAAGTCGCCTTGGATTACACCTTTGATACCAAGACCTTTTAAATGGTCGAATGCAAGTTTTAGTTTTTTAGATAAATCCCCTGAAGTATCAGCGTCAATATCGGCATGACTCTTATATACTTTAGGGTCGGCATTAAATATACCTTTTTTTGCTACGAAAAATTGACCATCTCTTGGGTCTTCTCCAGCAAATACGGCGGGGGCTCCGTCCCACTTTACAGTAATGTCCATTGGTGCTTTTGCATTACCGCTCAACATATCCCTCATAGATCTTAGCGCCAGGATAGCTTGGCGAGCCCCCTTAACTCCGCCGTCCAAGATTAAATCCTCAATATGTGTCATATGAGTATTCTTTCCTGCGGCTTCAGATAAGTAGTTTTTTAGTGATTTCATACTAGTCTATATTCCTTATCGACATCAAACATATTACCATAACCTATGCTAATATACCATTTGCCATCGTCAGCTTGAACATAACAAGAGAAGTTACCAATTTTAGTAGAGCCTCTCATAGATATTCCAGCTTTTATTATTTTAGACATATCACTTGATGATTTAGTATTTGATAATATAACTTCAAGAGCATTTGCTCCGGTAGGTATATCACCACCAAAGAAAGCATTTGCTGCTCCTTCACCTTCATCAAATTTTATATCTCCTGAGATTACTTCCATCATTTCAGATGGATTTAATCTATCTCCTATATTCCATTTTTTAGAAATAAAAGGAGCAATTGAATTTGTTTTAGTTGCTGTACCACCAATTTTACCAGTTGTATTTAAATCCTTTAATCCATCATTGAGTATTTGAGAACCTTTTTTCTTACCAAAGATTTCCATAAATCTTTTAGGCAACATCCAATTTTCAAAGTATGTAGCATTTGCTGCTTTTAAACTATATTTTAGTTTTTTTGATGGCATCTTAGGAGGTGCTTTATCTAATAATACTGTAACATCTGTTTTTGGATTACCTTTAAAAGTTCCAAGTGGAGCTCTCAACGCTAATACTTTATATTCTTTACCCTTATATTCAAACTGCCATCTATCACCTGTATGTTTAATCCATGCTTCTGTGAATTGACCTTCATGGCCATGACCAGTTTTAAATGGTGTAAATACTCTTGGATTTTTCTTATCAGATATATCGACTTCTAAAGCTTCTACTTGTTTACCTGTTGGTTTAAGTATCTTATTTAATGGAAGAAGAAAATCTTGACCGTGATATTGTTTGAATTTTCTATCAGTAAGTTGAATTCTAACTGCATCAGATCTACCAACCTTTTTAATAAGCTTAGTTTCTCTATCCATTATGTTAAAGGTTGTACCTTTTTTAACAGTAATGTCAGTTGATGAACCATCCATTCTACTTAAAACTGTTGTTTTATCTACTTTAAATTCTACATTTTTAGGATTAAGTTCAACATATTGTTTAAACGCGCCTAAAGCTCCTGAGAATTTAGTCGTGCTTCCTTGCAGATTAGCTTCGTAAATATAATTTTTTAAAGATTTCATAAACAGTTTCCTATGTATTAAATCTATTTATAAAAGATTAATCTTTAGTATAGAATTTATTGGGTAGTATATTTCCGCCAGCTTTAACAAAGATGATTCCTTCTTCAGAAAGTTTTCTTAAAGTTCTTTCAGCTCCTTCACGGATTCCATGTTGAAATGCTTGATAGCCTGATATCGCGATGATGAATGCAAGTATAATATATTCAATCATATGTTTACTCTTTCAACCCAAACTTGATATCCTTTTTCTTTCATTTTACTAGCAAATGCTGCAGCAGATTCCTCTAATTCATAGAGGTATTCTGCGACAACTTTGTGGTTTTTCTTAGCTGTTATTTTATAAGCTTTATCTTTGATAGACATAGACATCCATTTTCTCCGCAAATTTAAGAGGTAGTGACTGGTCGAAAGCTCTAGGATGTCTTCCTAATGCTTTTGCAAACTTAGCTCTTGGACCTCTTGCTTGACATTTAACATAGTATCTAGGAAACTTAGCTCCTCTTGGATTCATATAAGCAACCTTTTCATTTTCTTTAGCATGTAAATTTACGGTGCTTATGGTTTTTCTGAGTCTTTGGAGTTCAAGCATATCGCCTGCGCTTCCTGTGTGTACTGTCATTACGTAACTTGTTGATCTTTTCATTAGTGAAATACCCTCCCATCTATAGTTTCAATTTCAAAATTGCCTTGTATGTCATGGCCAGTTCTTCGTGCAACTGAATCACAAAGTTTGTCCCATGATAAATTAAGCGTTGTTGGATTTTTATCCTTAGCCCAGCTCTGTTCTACTAGATCTAGTTCAACATCTACTGGTATATCTGTTGCGATATGTCTCATTGATAATTTCATACTCCTGCCTCCTTTAGTCTTTTAGCTATTAATTTTTCGATAGCCCAATCTCTATCTGTCATTCCGACTCTTTCGTCCCAAGATTCGCAAATTCCTGGTTTCATTCCACCGTCCAATTCTCTTAGAATTGCGCTGGTGCTCATTGCAATAACCTCTTCGGTTATTGATATTGGTTGTTCTTTGTATGTCATATTAGCTCCTTATCTGAATATAGTTATATTATACCACAGTTGGGAGCAGTTGTAAACGGTTCGAGTGAAATTAATGAAAATAATTGTGAGAAAGTGTTGTTTGTGAAAAAAAGGGGAGTCGAAACTCCCCCACGAATTGTCATAATAAAAGGTTATTATACTTCTTTTGCAATAAAAGTGTAAACACCGTAAGCAAGGGCTACCCAAGCTACTAAGTCAACAAGTCCACCTAGTAATAGGTAGGATAATGATAGGCCGACTATAAGTCCACCGTCCCAAGATGTGCGTTCTGCCCATCGGTCCATTAACCATGCTTTTGCTGTATTTAACATATTCATATATTTCTCCTTTATATTTTAAAGTCGGCAAACGAGTCATTACTTTCGCGTTCACCAAACTTGTTTATCGGCTTATCTGGTACCATGTCAGACATAATATCTGATTGAGCCGACTCCTCTACATCATATAGTTTCATGCGGGAACGATCTACGCCAACTACAAATCTCTTATATTTGGTTGGATCGTTATAACGATTTTTCAATTGTTTTACCATTATTTGGCCAAGTTCTTCGAGTTCCTCTGTTGAAATAAGAGCAAACATCAAATCTGCCGTTGCAGGTAAACCAAAAGATTCAGATGTATCTTCAAGTCCAACATCAGTATTACTGAATCCAGACCTCGTGGTCTGAGTTGCCGAAACTATCGGTACATTGAATTCCACAGCAAGACCGCGAAGTTCTTCCGCGATTGCTTTTATATAGGTATAACTATTTATACTTCCGCCCATGCCTTTCATACGACTTGACGCACAAATATTTAAATAGTCAATATAGATCATATCAGGACTAAAGTTCTTTTTGAGACGAAGCTCATTAAGTAAAGCTCTGAAATGACCAGTGTGAGCTGAGCCAGTAGGATATTCTTTAACTATAAGTTTACCCGTAGCAGCTTTCGCTATCTTACCAATCTTATCATCGAATACATTTTTAGGTAATGACCCAAGTGATTCAATCGGCAAATTCATTAAGTTAGCATCGACACGTTCTGCAATACGTTCCTCTGCCATTTCCATTGTTATATACAAAACGTTCTTACCTTGATTAAGAACACCTGCTGCGCAATGGCACATGAATAGGGACTTGCCCACGCCCGTACCTGCAAGCGCAATGTTTAAGGTCTTATTGGGCAAGCCCCCCTTCGTAATCTTATTAAAGTAATCAAGGTCAAATGGTATTCTATCTTCTTTTCTATTATAGAATTCAAACCTTTCCTCTGAGTTGTCAATATAGTCATGGCCAATTGCTTCATCAAATGAAACACCAAGAGCTTCAGAAAGTATTTCAGGTATAGCACCTTCACTTCGTTCGTTGTCTTTGCCATCTATGATTTGTATTGAATCCATGATAGCATTATAAACTGCTCTCTCTTTACACCATTTTTCTGATTCATCTAAAAGATAATCAGTATCTATATCGGACTTTTCAGCTATTTCATTTACCAACCTTGATGCATTATTGAGCACATCTTCAGGAGCATTAATCTTTTTAAGTTCAAGCTCAAGTATTTTTGAGGTTGGTAGTTTATTATGTTTGCTTACAAAAGAAACAATAAGATCGAATACCGTTTTATGTGTACCTTCGAAATACTCATTCTTGAGATAAGGTACTACACGTCTACAAAAATCTTCATTATTGAGAAGATGATTGAGTATGTGTGTCGGTAGTTGATTCGTCATTTTCTTTTCCTATGATTTTTTGTTTCGATTCTTCAGCGTATTGTAAAGAATCTGATATTATATATTGTAGTATAGAACCAAGATAATTTTTAAATGTTTCGTCTTTATCAAGTTCTTCTATACTAAATTCTGCTGGATCTTGGACTGTGTAATTAAAGCTAAGTGTTGCCATATCAAGAGATTCGTCTTCTCTGATACCAACTTGTCCATAGACAACTATTACATCTTTCCAAGTTCCAGTCTTAAGAAGAACGCCTTGGAAGGCGCTTTCATTATTTTCTACTATTGAGTAGTCTTTTTCAGAAACATTATACATTATCTATCTCTAAGTCTAAGTCAATATCAAGTAATGGCTTGTGTCCTATTGAGTAGTAAGTTTTTACGAATTCTTTAAAGTTAGTATTTTCAAAGATTGGCGTCCAGAATTTTTTCTGTAATGTATCTTTTTCTCTTACTTTAGTTTCTTCAATTTCGCCTGTTTCCATATCGACTTTTGCATACCAACCAACATTTGGTTTAGTAACATAGCCACCAGCAAGTGCGACTTCAAGTAGACCTGAGTAGGTTTCGATACCACCTTCCCATGTAACACTTACAGGTATCTTAGACTTTTCTTTTACAAACCTTGATTTCTCAACGTTAATAACAAAGTGATACCCTTTGATTTCAGTTCCTTTTTTATCTTGCTTTCTACCTAGAATCCAGATGTTATCAGCTGAGTAGTAGATACCTGTTCCACCACCAACAACTTGCTTTGGAAATAAACCCATCTCTTGATAAGTATGATTCACAGCAAGCAAAGGGATGTTCTTCATAGTAAGATAAGGAGTGACCATTCTGAACAGTCCCTTCAATGCTTTAGCTCTTGACATATCAGCAACTGATTTCTCGTTGATAGCATCTTCCAATTCTTTCTTGGATGCTAGGTTACCAATTGAATCAATAACAATAACGACTTTATCGTCTCTTTCGATATTCTCCAATTGACCAACTAAATCAAACTTAAGTTGTTCGACGTCTGTGATTGGTGTATGTAATACTCTATCAGTATCGATACCAAATGATTCGAAATACTGTTGAGGTGAACCAAACTCTGAATCATAGAATAACATAACAGCATCTTCGTACTGTTCAAGATATGCTGCACCCATCAATAAAGCAAATGATGTTTTGAAATGCTTTGATGGACCAGCAAGTACTGTTAATCCTGATGTAAGACCACCATCAATGTCGCCACTTAAAGCTACATTGACCATTGGTACTGAGGTTGGTATGATGTCCTTATTACTGAATAATACTGACTCCTTTAGGATAGCGCTATCTTTGATTTTGCTATTCTTTTTTAATTTATCCATTATAGACATTATTTTCTTCTCCTGGCTTTGTTTGGCCTGTTGTATGAATCATTGATTCTTTGTAGTTTTCTACTTCTAGAAACAGCTTCAGCTTTGAGTCTTTTCTTCTTAGCTGTAGGTTTTTCGTAGAACTCTCTTTTACGTACTTCCTGTACGATGCCAGCCTTTTCACAGGCTTTCTTAAATTTTCTTAAACCAATGTCAAACGGCATTTCCTTGACAGGTCTTTTATCTCGTGGATTTCGATTTGGCCTTGGCCTTAAATCAATACTGGGCATATATCACTCCTTTGTTTTATTTTCTTATATACTATTATACCATAAAATCAGTGAGTTGTAAACTGTTTTTTTCAAAATTATAGGTTCTTTTTTTATTATCCTGAACTAAGAACTTTGTGTCTACCATCTCAAGCTGATTGTTTAAATATTTTTGAACCATTCGAGCAGGATGCTCAGCTGTAGTCACTGGTACATTTTGACATATGTGGTTCAACGACCTTTTAGGATTTAACAGTATAAAGTTAAATGGTAACTTCATAAGCGATAAAGCTTCTCTTACTGTTAAATATCGGTCTTCGTCTGGATGTGTTAAGCATGTTGGCATATGACCTACAAAGGCTCCTATTTTATCTTTAGGAATCTCAGTAGTTTTTCTCATTATGTTACCACCTGACTTGAGCTTATGGTATTGTCTATCGCATTTCTTTGCGACATTATCATATCCATGTTCTCTCATCCATTTTGCAACTTCTTTATAAGTTGTTCTTTCTTCTATATAATCCATAGGATTAGTAGTTTTTTCAATTTTATCTTGAAACTCTTTATGTGTGATTCCACCTTCTAATACTTCTAGTACGTATTTATAGTATGGATTCTCTGATGGGATAGCGTCATTGCAAAGTATCTGACTCATTGGGTCATTATCACATCTTTTGACTGCTCTTATATCATCAGCAATTGTTGTAGGTGGTTCATATATGTAATCAAAGAGTGGTACTTGGTCTCCTTTCCAAAAGAAGTAAAATGTACGATCTCTTACTTGACTTAATCCATGTAATATAGATTTTGTTTTAAAGATACTCATTGTATAACCATTCTTCTCTGCTATCTTTCGTAATCTCTTTACTACAGGTTCTCCCATCTTACTTGCAAGCCTTGGAGCATTCTCTCCCCAAAAGACTTTCGGTTGTACTTCACCAAGTACATATTCAGCTGATTTATACATCCATTCGTTCATTGGATTAGTGCTTGAAGCAGAGGGACTAAGGGAACTAAGCCCCGCACATGGGCACACTGTATTAATCACATCAACTTTTTCTGTGTAACTCGCTCCCTCTGAGAGATTCAAATACGGGACCTCATGTTTGTAATAATTGTTTAAGTGAGATTCATTATCTTGAAAGCCGTCAAAAGTAAGAAAATACTTTGGCTTCTCTTTAAAGACATTCTCCATTGCTATTGTTTCTCCACCTATAAGTGGTACTATACTTGCGTAACTCATCCAAAAAACTCCTGTAAATTATTGGTCTCTAATCCATTCCAATATGGATAAAACTCTCGTGATAAATGTATTGATTGCGGTTTTTCCATATATTTAAAATCAAGTTCTCCTTCTTGATTATATAGATGTTTTGTCCATCTTTTGATACCATATTGTTTTTCAATATAGTCATTAAATTGATTTCTTGCATCTGTTCTTTCTTGCCATGAACCATGAAAAGGTTCTTTCTTATAATAACCTGATTGTGGTATCTTTCTTGATTCGTTTTCTATTGGTAGTAATTCATATATTGTAGCTTTATATTTTCTTGCTTCTTCCATATATCTATCTGCTAGATCTTCTACCTTTTCATTTAATCTTATAATATGATGTCTTATATCTATATTACCAAAGTAACATTCAAGCTCATCGTATTCATGTGGAATAAAAGAATCGAATCCTTCTTTAAGAGCGCCATTCAATGTTTTAAATGGAACACTGTTTACTGTCCAACCTGGTCGATACATGCAAATAGAATGACTATCACCTATTACTACTTTACGAGTTGGATGAATGTAGTTAACTGTTTCTGCAGTATTAAACATTCGTTCTAAATTTTGTAAGTTAACTTTAGCCCATTCTGGTTGTACTTCTCTTTTGGCTGATTCTAACTTTGTTTTTATCATTTCATGGTAAGGTGGAAAGTCCATTCCAATAGAATAGACTTTACCTTTGAACTCAGAAAAATTGACTGTATTCTGTACGTAAGGAAAGCCATATACTCCTCCAAACATATTTAATCCACCTGAATAATCATTCCCATGATATACCCAAAGAGCGTCGTATGAGTTGTGGTCAGCTATTACACCTCCGTAATTGACATCACAATGTCCGTGTGCTTCACGAATCTGGTCTCCATACATAACACCTTGAGCTCCTCTATGCGAAGCAGCTCTCTTTGCTATCGGAATAAATGGACAGTTAATTATATTCTTCATTGTTATATTATACCATAGTTTGAGTCAAATGTAAACGTTTTATTCAAAAAATTCAGTAAGATTATTTGTCTTCTGTACTCTTGCTACTCGTCTACGTGCACAAGCTTTTTCATCTTCTCTTATCTGTAGATATACTCCAAACTGACATGACAATACTTCAGTTCCGTAGTATTTAAGAGAATCTTGTTCATATTGAAAAAGTTTTGTACCATCTGTTTTATTTATATTAAATGCATTAGGATGAAAATCTACATGAGTAGTAAGTCCAATCTCTTCTGAATTCTCTCTCATAAAATAAATGGCTTCATCATATAGTTTCTTTGGAGCATCTGGCCACATAAGCTGAATAGTATAGACAGCTCCTGGTCCTGGTGCAACGAATCTTTGGTCATGATGATACTTCATTTGTGGTAATACCGATGAAGATGCTGCACCATGAAATCCGTAGTAATGTCCAATGCCAGGTTGTTCTCTCAGTAAGTCATATATTTCTGACATATGATTACATTTTTGCATTCGATCTAAGAATCCAGTATCTCTAAAAGAAGATACCCATTCACATACATCAACAGCATGAAACTTTCTATCTGGTTCATTATACTTTTGTCTACAATAGTTTCTACCAGCAGTTTGTATAGATGTATGCAATTCAGTTGTTCCCCATATAGGTTGCTTACTCTGAATTGCTTTATCTAAATTATTTCGAACAAAGTTGATATACTCATTATCTCCATCTGCTATTCGATCAAAATCTACAAAGACATTCTCTTCACCAGATGCTAAGAAATGAACTCCTCTTCCACCATAGAAATGAGATATAAAAGTATTGCCAACGATATTCATAATTGAAGTATCTAAGCTTGCAATTTCTTGACCTATAAATCTCATACGATCATCAAGTGTTATTGTTGGATGAAAATACTCTACGTCTTCTCCAAGACCATAATCGATTTTACCATGACGATTTACGTTCTTATATTCTTCATCAATATAACCAAGTTGTATACCTGATCGTTGATTAACTTTATATAGAAACCAATTGAACTCTTTCATGAGTTCTTTATCGTAGTTAAACCAATCGTAATTATAATTAATACTTGACACGTTCCTCATTATCTCTTTTTAAGTGTACAATAGAAACGTTAGGACATCTCTTTTGAATCTCTTTAATTTGTATAGGGTCATCTTCAAAATGCATTTGAATCTCTACTCCAAGGTCTTTTAGCATGTTAATCATTTGACCTTTGAATATACCTGAAGCTTTTCTACCATAGAGTGGATTATTTTTAATTCCATTTGTGATTTTAACATTTGGCTGTACTCTTTCAAGTGGATTCATATACACTGTATTATATATCCCTCTTGATTCTAGCATTTTAATAGTAGCTTCTCTATCATGGAATGGCCGCCCTGTAATGATTACATCACCAGTACAGGGTCTCACGCCAGTGGCATCATCGCCGAAATAGATTACACCGTCAATATCGAAACTATTTACTTTCATAGTCATTTACCGAATCTTGAAATGTAAAAAGCAAGTCTTTTGCTTTAGGTCTATTATCTTTAAGCTGAGGTCTTGTCATATCTGTTACGACTCTTCTCGCTAAAGCATCACATTCGAATTTAGCATCTTCAGTTTTAAGTTGAACTGGAGGTGTCTTTTGAGTCCACGCAGAAGGTCCTCTTAAGTAACCAACAATACCCATCTCTGAAGCAACCTTACAGAATCTAATTGCTGAAACAACGACTCCACCTGAGTTAGGCGAATCTTGAACTGAAAGTCTTGCTGACATTTCATATCTTGCTCCTGCAAATCCATAAGCTACCATATCGAAGTTAGCTATTTTGTTATCAGATGAAACATAATCTCCACCTGGTTTTTGTTGTACAGTTAAAGAAGGACCAGCAAAGAGAGTCATACCTGAAGTAGATTCATCTCTTACAATGTTTTGTCCTTTTAATACATTCTCTTTTGAGATATGTTTGTTCTTTAATCTGTATTGTTTTGCCATATTCAAGAAGTCAGTATTTGCTGTTCTTCCTGTTCTTATATGTTCTTGTCCTTGTGTAGAACCAGCTGCCATATTCATTTGAATATGTTGAGTAATCATTAAGCCAGAATCTAGCATAGCTCCTTGCAGAACTTCAGACATTCTTGATGCTCCCCAAGCAGATCTCATATCAGAACCGATGAATGATAACCCAGCATCGATAAATCTTTGCTCAGTCTCAGTTGCATCTTCTGTTGAAATCAACGTAGGAATACAGTTTACGAAGTGAACACCAGCTGCAAGTGCAACATCAATCCAATACCTTGAAGCTTCTTCTGAACCTACTGGTAAATAATTAATGAGTACATCTACATTATGATATTGTAATAACTCAACCGTTCTTTCGAATGATTCAGCTGGTACAGCACCATTTACAAATGTTACTTCATCAGGATAGTCATGCATATGTGGCGCAATCCCGTCCATTTCTGGAGCAGAATAAACCATTGCATCTTTTGTTACACATGATGTGTTACTATCCGTACTGATTTTATCGACATGGTCCATAGCACAATTTGGTTGAGCTCTTAAAGCCTTTGCCAATTTCTTGTTTACTTTCCTTTTGTCGATATCAAATCCAACTACAAACTCGATGTCGTGTACTGAATATCCTCCGATATCTTCATACATTAGACCTATTTTGTCTTCTGGATTTTCGTTATAATATTGAATTCCCTCTACGAGAGATTTCGCGCATGAACCGACACCTATGATACCGGCTTTTATTTTTGATGACATATTTTTCTCCTTATATCAGTTTATTTGAGTGAGAAATTTGACTGGCTTACCAGAGTAGCTCACTATATACTATTAGTTATAACACTTATCAGACCACTTCCGAGGATAATGACTGCTGCCGTGTTTAAAATTATCAATGCTCTATCTTTCCAGATGAGAGCTACTATTAACCAACCGAATGTTCCAACTAAGGAAAACGTTTGGTCATAGAGAGCAAGTTCAGGATTAGACCTGCTTGCCATAGCAACTAAAAGAATAGCTGATGCTATCCATTTAATATACCAATCAATTGTATACTTAGGAGTTGCACTCTTAAATATACGGGTTGAATTTTCTAGTTCTTCTTTACTGTATTCGCTCATAACTTATATCCGCTTCACTGAACATATCAATAGTTCTTTCATTACTTTCTGCCCAAATGTTTGGTATATCGTCTGCTTGATATACAACTCTTTTGACACCTACTTGAATTAATCCTTTTGCACATTCACTACATGTTGGAAGTCCAGAAATATATAGAGTCGCTCCTTGTAGTGAGACTCCATTATATGTTGCATTGTATATACAATTCATTTCTGCATGAACTACATACTTATACTTAGTTTCTTTATCTAAGTATTTTTCTTCTGAATCATCGATACCTCTTGGGAATCCATTATATCCTTGAGCGAGTACTTGACCTTTTTCACCGATTGCGACAGCACCAATTTGTTTGCTTGGGTCTTTAGACCATGACGCAATTTCTTTTGCAAGATCGAGATATCGTATATCCCATTTATTTGATAAGGTCAAAATGTCTCTCGTATACATGTAAGTTTTGTACTTGCCAAATGATATCACCTTCATCAAGTTTATATCCATCGTAATACAAGTCATTTCTTAATTTGTTAAGAACATAATGCTGCCAAGCATAATCATTCTTATAACCAAACACAACGTCATTACTACGCATTTGAACTACGCAATGTAGTTTTTTATCACGAATGTAATATGTTACTGCATTTGTACAGATAAAATCATTCTTACCATCTTCGTCAAACTCATGCCAAATACTTGGTCTTTGATATATCATAGACGCTCTACGTGAATCAGGGTTTACTTCAGATAATTCTTGAAGAACTCTTTTATATTGTTTAAAGTATTTCTTACCGAAGATAAGCTTACCATAATTAGAATTGATTTCGCCATAGTCATTAGCTGAATATATCCAAGCTAGTGGAGCTTTTGGAACTCCATAGATTTCGGCAAGTTTGTTAATGTTAGTAGAACGAGATTCATACCATTCAATTTCTGCATCAACATAGTTTTGTTGTACAGCGCCAAATATTGACGGCTTATCAGCAAGAAAAGAAGCACCGAGTATTTCAATTGTTCTACAACCAGTTTTATCTTTAGTAAACTGTTTGCTTTCAAGAGCATTAGTAAATATCTCTGCTATATCTTTAGTCGTTTGCATTTTGAATCCTGTTATTGAACATATCTCTGTTTGGGTCTTGGCCTTCCATTTTACCACGTGAATAAGCAACTGCAAAAGAACAATAGTTAATCATATCTTTGTATGTATCTTCGATACTTTCGAAGTTTGGTTCATCTTGCGATTCGAGTAATGAAGTTGCTCTCATGACTTTACCAAGAATAATATCGTGTATTGTATCAACGCCACGTCTATAGTGCATTGCTTGTACTACTGTTGATTCTGAACTTTGATAGTCCTGTGATTTTTTTGATTGTAGTTCTGCGCATTCTTGCAGTACTTTTAAGCTTTCTTTCATAATGTCTCCATAATTAATTTTATATATCTATTATACCATACTTTGGCATAAATGTAAACGTTTATTTTAAAATATTTTGCTACTTGTGTGTTTACGTAACTCATCACCTTTACCTTTAAAAGTAGTTATAAGTTTCATTTTACTTATTGGCCAGCCTTCCATGACTCTGCCGTTTTTAGTTGTTATGATTTTTGTATCTTCTCTATCAGTACATTCCCATAATACTGCGTCAGGAGAACTATCATACTCAACAAAGAAAAGACGGTCAACTGATTTACATTTCTTAGCTTGATTTTTCCAAGCAGTGTTAACTGTAAAATAACCAAAGGGATGTCTATTTTGTGTCTTAACTTCTGCAGTTTCTTCACCAATCATTCCATCCTTTTCACTATCATACTTATACGTACTTTGTGTACCATTGTAATACTCAAACACAAGCTTTTCGCCTATGTCACCCATCTTTTCTTTTTTCGTATCCATAATTATTCTTCTGATATAACTGCTTTGACATGTTCTGCGTCAATAATAACAGCTGCTTTTCCATCAACATTTACTGCCATTGCTTTTGACCAATCTAAGAATACTCTTTGTCCTGACCTAAGTGGACCTACAGCTCCTAAAGAAACCGATAGAACTAGTCCCGGTTTACTTGCATTATCGATTGATTCAGTAAGTATGATTCCTCCTGATGATTGATTTTCTTCTTGTACTTCAGTAATAAGTACGTTGTTTCCTAACATTTTCATGTTTATCTCCTATTTGTAAAATATGTGATTATTAATATTGACTGTTTCATTTAACGATTCAGCCCAATAAGGATAAACACTATCGTTATGATAATGTGTTGACCCCTCTGTAATATCCGGATAAGCTCCTTGTATTACATCTCTTGCAATATGCAGAGATTTTAACCATGTTGGACTATCTACTGGGTTGTCAGATTTTCCATCACAGTACCAACTGAATTGGCATTGATGCAGTATTGGCACCATATTACCTTTCCAATTTTGTTTTAGTTTTGCTTGGTATACAACTCCACAAACTGAACCTGGATAATTCATGTGTTTTAATCTATTAAGTACTACATGTCCTACTGCAACTTTACCAGCAAGAGGTTGATTACCAGATTCAAAGTATATGTTTTGAGCCATACAATAAATATCATTGTTAGCATCACTTGCTTTTAATTTACCTGGTAGTAACAGTATAAACATAAGCAATGCTCCAAATGCCATTCCTTGTAAAAACGCTTTAAATGGATGTGTCTTTCTATTCATTTTATCGATGCCCATGTTATAATAATTGTAGCTACAACCATTCCTGTTATTAATAATGTAAGTTCCATATATTCTCCTATATGTTATTTTTAAACACAAATTCAATCGCTCGTGCTGCTTCTTTTTCTAAACCTCTTTTACCATACCATCCACCAGTATCTGCATCTAAATCTCTGCAGATATATTCGATTTCTTTTGGTGTAATAGGATAACCTTTACTCATAGCATTGCCAGCAGTTGTTAACATGATTTGATACATCTTTGAGTACCAACCAGTTCCGGTTATAGTTTTATATTCATCAACTTGTTTCTTATTAACGAAAGGACAATCTTGATATGATGTCCATGTGTAATTTGTATTGTTTAATTCACTTCGTTTTCTTTCAAGTAAAGCTTTTTGTATTGCTTCAGGAAAACGATCGAACATTGTTTGATTAGGTTTAACGTATGGATACTTCTTCATTAAGTCATGTGGATTCATAGTATCACCGTCATGAGAAAATATAAAGTTAAAACTATTTCTATATTTAGCAGGTACATAATACATTCTGCTTAAGTCTTTGGTTTGAGCATCAGCGATATCGCCAATCTCTTTGTTTAAAGCATACCAAAAATGCTTAATGTCTTCTTTATCAACGCTTGTAGTTAATGGAAAGACTAATCGAAACTTTGGATTTTCGATTGTAGATGAAGCTGTTGAATAACATACATAACGATACTTATCATACTTAGATTCAATATCTTTCATATCGCCTTCATAGTCATCGATATCAAGAATACCAAAGCCACCCCAACCAGTAACATTGTCATTGGCTCGAGTGGTATTTGGTTGATAGATTGCTGGACTCAAAAGAGGAGCATCTTTCTTTGTTGGATACTTAGTAGACTCAGATAGCTTATAGAGAATAGTTTCGAACTCGTCGAAACTTGTATAGTCCATACGCTTATTAGTTTTGTTATCGTATATATTATCGAATATCGTTAAGCTTACCATGATTTCCTTCGTGAGAAGGAGCCTCCCAACCTTCTGGTTTAATTAAGTCTGGTAATCCAAGTGGATTAGGCCTTGACTCTTTTACACCAACTTCTTTAGATAGATTTGCCTTAAGTACTTCATCCCATGCTTTATGAGCGTCGATACCAAATGCATCAAGTGTTCCAATTGCTACAACACATAAGTCAATAAGACCATCAACGATTTCTTCTGAGTCGTTGTGTGTAAGTGCAGCTTCAGTTTCCATAAGTTCTTCTCTTACAAATTTGATTCTGAATTCTAAGTAACTACGTAGCTTTTCAGGATTGTCACGATTTTCATGCATCCAGTTTTTTACGCCATACTTATAATGCATGTCTTCTATATCTTTTACCCAGTTCTTAGACATTAGTAATGATTCCTTGTTTAGTTGGTGTTATAATATCGCTTGACATTGCTCTTACCTGCTCTTGCAATTGCTCAACAGGTTCTACAATAAACATAACGAATTCGTTTTTGATTTCTATTCCTTCACTTGCTTTAGTGTAAGCCATGAAAGGCATAAAGCCAATCTTGCCTTCGCCTGCAGGTATAAGTGAATAGCCATCTTTAATAGTAATTGAATCGCCATTTTCTACGACTGTTCCAACTACTTCCTCTCCTGAGGATAGTCTAATTAGTTTCATATTTTTCTCCATTTGTATATCTATTATACCATAGTTTAGGTATAATGTAAAGGTTTATTTTATTTATTTTAGCCAAAGAAGTCCTCTAAGCTGGCTACTTCTTCTGATGTCCAACCGACAGCATCCAAGATCGGTTGAATCGGATCTAGGAATGTCTTTTGAAATTGTAGTTCATGATCGATATATTTTCTTAAGCCAAACTCTTCTGGTAAGTAGTCTGAGAATGAGATAACATTTTCATGAATTGAATTAGGCTGACGAAGATACAAGAATTTAATCTTTTCGCCTGCTTTGATTTGTTCGTATTTCTTTTTAAGTGACATATCTTCTACAAGCTTGTTATAGAGTATAGAACCACGAACATGAATAGGTGTACCTTTTTTATAGAGGTTGTTTCTATCCTGCCACTTCTTGACTTGAGTTACTCCACGTGGAAACGCGATTTGGTCAGGGTCAAGAGTTTTGAAATGATTTTTAAATTGCTCAATCGCGTCTTGTACTGACTTTTCGTCTTCTTTCATGATAACGTGAAAGATATCTTTAAGCGCTTGACGACATGGAGCTGGTGTAGAAGATTTGATAGCTTCAATACCCATGATTTTGAGTTTTGGTTCAGCGTATCTTACTCCTTCGTTGTCATGTACATTCATTATATAACGTTTCTTTGCAGTCCAAAGAGCACGATCAGCGATTGCTTCACGTTTCATGACCATACGATTATCTACACCACCAAGCATGTCATAAAGATCTGCGTATGCAGATTCAAGAGCTGGTTCAAGAGCTTCTTGACTGAGTTTATCCATAAAGTCAATTGGACTCTTAGGATTAAGTTTTGTTACTACATCGTCAAGAGATACATAAAGCGAATCAGTATCGATTGCAACAATATAGTCTTTCCATGTTGTGTTTTTTAAAGCTTTGTTAAGATAAGAGTTAAGAGCGTATTCAGCCCAACGAATAGTTAACTGTCCGGTAAGTGTAATAGCTTCAGCAATTCTTTGGTCAAAGAATCTAAAGTAACGATTACCCATTGCGCCATAAAGAGAGTTAAGAAGAATCTTAATCGACATTTGTCTGTTTTCTGCAATTGCAATATTACGTTCTATACGATACATTTCTTGCTTATCTTCTTTATCGACCTTTTGTAATTCTTTTTGAGCATTAATCATTTCTTGTTTGATTTCTACACGTTCTTTATACATCTCATCGATAATGAATGGAACAATGCCTGGTCGATTAGTTTCAAAGTATTGACCATTTGCTGCAAGAGCTTTACCACGTTTATCTGGTCTTGCTCCTTTTGCAAGTACGTTTTCAATATCGAATTGAGTAATCTCTCCACTTGAAATTGTTTCAGGCGACATATTATATTGCATAATAATAGAAGGATAAAGCGAGTTAAGATCGAATGATACTACATTATCGTGTATTCCTACATGCGGATCTTTTACGAATCCACCTGGATAATCTGATTTGACTTTATCTTCGATGAATGGTACAACAATGTTGTTTTGAAAGAGTTTACGATAGATAATCGTATCCCATATAAGAGTAGTACCAAAGGTATCATTGTAATTGACTCCACCTTTATATGCCATTGTCATACAGAGAGTAATCAATCCAAGTTTATCTTCGATACGATCGACAAGCTCAACGTCTTTGATATTGTAATCAATAAACTTTTGATGATTGTATTTGTAAAGAGTATGTAGATTAGAGTATTCTTCGTATGAAAGTTTCTTTTCTCCAAGAACAACATGTGCAATATGATCGAGTTTATACGATTCTTGTGGACCATAAGAGTAGCCAAACTTCTTAAATAAGTCTAAGTAATCAAGTTGTGATATACCTTTAAGCTCATAAGCAGTTTGTGTTCTACCCATCTTTGTTATTTCTTGTCTGTCAACTAATCCCCAAGGACTAAGTCTTTTGACATAGCTTTCGCCAAGCATACGATTAATACGATTGACAAGGTATGGAATATCGAAGAATCGACTGTTCCAACCTGTTACGACATCTGGACAATATTGTTGAGATGACCAGTGCGTAATAAAATTAATAAGTAAATCATCTTCACGATCAAACTTACGATATACAACCATGTGGTCTTTCATGTAAGATTTATCTGAATCGTAATCACCAAGTCCCCAAACGTAATATGTTTCTCCAATATTACTCTTCATACAGATTGCAGTTACTTTGTGATCTGCTTTTTCTGGTTCAGGGAATCCATCATCAGATTGTACTTCGATATCGATGGTGGTTACGTTGATTTTGTTACGATTGAATTCTATATCGCCTGGGTAGTAGTCATTGATAAACGCAGGAATATACTTTGTATTTCCATAGATTGTTTTACCTGATACTCCTTTGTTTGCTGTAACATATTCATTCGCAGTACGCATTGACTCGAATCTTTTACCAGCATTTGCTACACCAACAGGAGAACCATCAAGAGCTTTCCAAGAAGTCTTAAGATTAGTTGATGTAAAAAGAATTGGTTCGTATTTGATTTTCTTTTCGATTCTTCGACCGTGGTCATATCCTCTTAGGAGAATTTGATTCCCATATCGAGAAACGTTTGTGTAGTATTGTAGCATGTATATATTATACCATAGTTTAAGTCGTTTGTAAACGATTATTTCAATTTATTTCAAAAAGGTTGGGGCTAATTTCTTAGCCCCGCATGATTGTCAATGTCTTAAAAACTGGCCGCTTGTGCTATCATTAAAGCTGGTGCTAATCCTAAAATTAGTCCAGTTGTTACTATAGCAACTGCAGTTGTTCTTAAGGCCTCGGCAACGTCATCATACTTTTCAGCTATGTGAATTATATGTTTCATGTTGTTCTCCAGTAAATGTGTTTTATACATATCTACTGAGTTTCGCTGCTCGCCAGTTTATCTCTATTCAACGAGATATTCTTTCTTCTTTGATGCCCCAGCAGACCCTAATTTGATCTTCCTAGGACGCTTCTCTTCTGGGAGTTCTACTCTGGCATACACCACTAGTATTCCATCCTTCAGATCAGCACCGTCTATTACGACAAATTCAGAGAGTCGGAAGGACTTCTCAAATTTGCGGGACGATATACCTTTATATGCGTATTCACGTTCTGCTGGTTCCACCTCTCCTTTGACTTTCAGTATACCGTCTTTAAGTTCGATATTAATATCGCTTTCCTTAAATCCAGCAACTGCTAGCTCGATGAGAAATTTTTCATCATCGATTTTCACAACGTTATGTGGTGGATAGTTATCATTTCCAGATCTAGCACTTTGATGAATCCTTTCCAGGTCTTCAAATAATGTGTCAAATCCAACGAATAGTGAACGTGGTACGTTCAAAGTATTTCTTACCATTTTTAGTTCCTCCTATATAATAGCAAGGTTGTTGAGAACCGGTCCAATACCGCATTCTTCAATTATATTTATAATAGCTTGATAGCTAGTTTATAAAATTTGTGTAAATATACCTAGAATAATTCCTGAGACAAATATGTACATATATTTAAGTAATGTTATTTGCTCTTCTATCATTCTGTTTCTTGGTATTAAGTTTAATCTTTTAAGTGTTTTAGTTTGTTCTTTTCCTGTCATCTAATCCTTTTGAGTGTTTCCTATATTATATTTTGGACAGAGCTCCCATTGAGATTTTTCCTTGAAGGGAATCACCTTAATTTGTCTTAAAGGAGCAATCTCTTTTGCAAGATCAGGATTGACCATAGTTACAAGTCCCCAATCTGCAAGTAGTGTTGCAATCGTATTTCTACGATGTATGTCATTTTCTAATAGACTAGAAGGTTTTCCGTCTAAAAGAAAGAGCTCTTTAAAATGTGTTATGAAGTATCTACCTTGCTTATGTAATATATGGCAAGACTGATATAGCTTCTGGTCTTTTCTTGATGCGACTCCTATTCGAGTAAGAGTTTCTCTTATCTTTAAAAAGTCGTCTGGTTCGTTGAGAGTAACTTCTAGCATAGAGCCAGGAGTCCAATCAGTTATTTGAATGTTATCGTTTTCCACCTTTATAAATCCTCATTTTCAATTGTTCAATTTGTTCATTACTCATTAATGTTAATGCAGATTTAGCTTTCTCATTACTATATCCATAATATTCTTTGATGAGTTCGAGATTAGCAACGTCATCTGCTTTAATCCACTTGGACCATCTCTTTTTCTTCCTAATTATATTTATAAAAAAATCAAACTGAACGCGATTATCTAGGTGATGGTGGATGTTCATTTCATTTGCATATAGGATAGTATCCTTAAAGAATGAGAGTCCACGATTAATAAGAAATGCGTTGTATTCTTTTTCAGCAATATCATCTACCATAATGTCTTTCTTAGTTTCGTTGATTGCTTTTAAGTATTCGAATGGGTTCATGATTGTTGTGCGATATAAGCTTCTGCCATTTCTTTTGTATTAAAACTTCTTTCTGCAACGATAACATTATCATCATTATACTTTACTGCTCTATACTTTTCAGTTATAAAGCCTTCGTAATGAACTGTTACTACGTCCCATTTAGATTCTTCCATTTCGATTGGTTCGCCAGTCAATGGATTTATATTGAATTTTTTCATTTGAATTTTACTCCTGCCATAACTTCAGTTAGACAAGCAACCATATTAAGTTCATGATCTGCTACGAAGCTATTCTTATATTGATAATCAGCCAAAATCAATACAAGTTGTGGTATTGACTGCGGCTCTACGAACTCGTTCATGTTATCGTATACTTTACGAAACATTGATGCGGGTTCAGTGTCGATATTATCTGCAACCCAATGTCTCATCTTCTTAAAGTCCTTAAGTTTAAGAGAAGACATCAGAGTATCTAGACTAATATCTGTTGAGTTAACTAATATGCCACTATCGATTTTACCGAAGTTTGAATATCTTTGTAACTCATTTAATGTTCTACGAAAGTCTGGAAAGTATTTGATAATCAGTTCAGCAAGAACAGCTGGATCTGAATTAATACTTTCAACTTGTAAGATTTGTTGTACTCTTTGCATGAACAAACCAGCCAAAGCATCTCTTTCTTTCTTTGGCATAGTAAATTCAATAACACTACATCTTGAATGTAATGGTTCTATAATACGATTCTTAAAGTTGCATGTAAGTATGAACCTACAATTATTGCTAAACTCTTCGATGAATCCACGCAAAGCTGGTTGAGTGGATTGTGGATTAAGGTAATCCGCTTCGTCTAAGATGACGACTTTGTAGCCGCCTGATAAGGAAACCGACGAAGCGAATTGTTTGATTTTGTTTCTAAGAGTATCGATACCTGATTCTTCTGAACCATTGATTACGATATAGTCTAAATCTAATTCATTACAAAGAGCTCTTGCAACTGTGGTCTTACCAGTACCTGCAGTACCAGTAAACATCATGTTTTGCAGTTCGCCTTTGTTAACAACATTGAGAAAGATCTTTCTTAGATCTGTTGAGAGAACACATTCCTCTACTTTCTTTGGTCTATACTTTTCGACCCATAGGAATTCATTCATTATAGTACCTCCCAACCTTCAACTGTATCTAACCTAAAAGACCTCCATGCGTTTTTGTCTAACGACCAAACTGGAAAAGCTTCCATTGAGTTAGATGTGTAGTTGATTTCTGTTTTAACACCATTTGCTTTAAGCATTTCTGGATTTAGAGTACATGGCATGACTCTTACGTCGCCTGTATCTATTTTTGTAAATGTGACTGTGACTTGCCCTTTTTGTAAAGCCTCGAGCAGATTGGCTTTTTCAGTATTGTTCATAATATATCCTTTATAATAAAAATTTGAGGGGACTTTCACCCCTCTTGTATTAACCTTCGGCTGAATCTTCAGCAGGTGCTTCCACTTCAGGTACTTGACCTTCTGGTGTTTCACTACCTTTTGAAGCTGCGTTTAGAAACGTTACTGTTCTGTTTCTTAAACCGCCAACTGCTTCAAGCTCAGGGCCTTCAAATCCACCTCTTTTAGAACAAATATCAATTATTTGTACCATTGTAGCGATGTCCTGTAGACTTAACTGGACGCTTTCTTCAGCTTCAGTTTCAACGTTATTTACTTCTTCTGACATAATCTTCTCCTATGCATAGTTACGAAAATAAGAAGACCCGCCCCATGCGGCATCTTCCATTCCTACAATATATTTATACATTGTAGCTTGAGTTCTTCTCAAGAGCGATAAAATAATCTACCGGATAGTTACTATTAGTCCAGTTAGAGATTAGCTTTGAGCTGATGCTTACAAAGTAATCGCCTGGTAGTAACTTCAAGTTAGGAATACTTACCACGAAGTTAAACTCATTTTTACATGAGTTGTCTTTATCTAGCTCTATTTCAAACACATTGGAAGTCGAGTCTCTTGTATCAAGTACAGAGGCTGTAACAATTCCATTGTCGCCTGTAATCGCTAGTTCAGTATGACCAAGTACAGCAGCAGCTTTTCTTATTTGATTAAGTTTATCTTCATCAATAGAAACACCAAGCTCTGGATCTGGCATCTGAATATCTTTTTGAGGTGTAGTTAGGATATCGCTTTCTGAAAAGAAATATCTTATCTTTTGTCCACCACCTGTTACTAATACTGCTTTCTCTTCAAAATCCAACGTTGGATTATCAATCAAGTTTAAGACTGATAAGAATTCGTTTAAGTCATAGACTCCAAACTCTTGTGGAAAGTCTTCTACAATCGTAGCTGATGCTAGAATTGTTTTGGACTCTGATATAGTCTTTAACTTTTGTCCTGGTTTGAAAACAACATTAGGATTAATTGTTGCAAAGTTTTTTAACACATTTAAGGTGTCGTTTGATAGGTTCATATTTTCTCCGTTATAATATATTATACCATAGTTTACACATAATGTAAACGATTATTTTTCATTTTTTTTGTCATGGCAATTTAAAGCGATAATACTGTAATGTAGAATCTTTAGTAAGTCAGCTCGATTGTGACCTTCTTTTTTACCATACCTTTGTGCGTATTTCAGCACGTTACCTAACGCAAAGCCCATGCCATGTCCACAATCAATAATGAATTCAGTTGATTGAAACTGATTCTTTGAATAGTGACCGCCATAAGTTTTGTCTATATAACTCTGAAGCTCTTTAATAAGAGCTCCCTCGTTAAATTTATAATCTATTGTTTTAGTTTTCTTATTAAACATTTGACTCCTCTGGTGCTATAATTTGTTCAGCATCTACTTTACTGTATAAGTCAAGGAATGCTTCTTTTGTATCTTCGTCAAACCTTGAAATACATAAGTCAATTGCTTTGTCTCTTTTATTAAAGATCGAAAACGTTTGAACAATGTGGCAAAGTCTTCTTGTTGAAATGACTTCATCGACACCATCATCGTAAAATGTTTTTCTGATAATGTCAGCCCAAACAACTAGCTTTTCAGCAAAGTCAGTATCTAAGCAATCAAACTTTTCCATGTGTTTAATAACAATCTTTTTCTCAATGTTAAGAGAAGGGAACTGTTGATCGACTGAAATAGTAAACCTTTCAAGGAATGCATCATCAATGATTGAAGCCGCTGTAAATCTGCCATCTTCAGAACCTTTGCCTTTTGTATTAGCAGTTGCGATTACATTGAATCCTTCTGCAGGCGATATTGTTTCGCCAGTCTTTTTGACAAGTACTGGTTTACCTTCGAGGATTCCTTGTAAGCACATGATTTTGTTTGTTGCTCTATCGATTTCGTCTAAGAGAAGGATTGCTCCATTCTCCATTGCTTTAAGAACAGGACCTTTAGAGAAAACTGTTTCTCCATTGATAAGTCTGAACCCACCAAGTAAATCATCCTCGTCTGTTTCAGGATTGATTTGAACTCTGATAAATTCTTTGCCTACTTTAGCGCAAGCTTGTTCTACCATGAATGTTTTACCATTGCCTGAAAGACCTGAAATATATGTTGGGTAAAACATATTTGACTTTACGATTTTTACGATGTCAGTGAATGCTCCCCAAGCAATAAATGTAGGATCTGTTTTTGCGAAAGTCTTTTCTTCGTTAACAATTGACTGCATTTGAGCTGCAGCTGCTGGGATTGGTTGAACTACAGAATTAGAAACGATTTCTCTAATTGGCGATATGAAACCTTCGAGGTCATATGTACCAATTTTTACTCTGTTAGTTTTGCTCATCAATGGATCCCAGTCTTTGCCGGTGTATCCAAAGCTTTCGCCAATTTCGACGATAGCATTTTTTCTGAAATGAGTTTGGTCAGGATATCTGACAGCAAGCTCTTCCAAAATGATTTGTGTTGATTTTTTCAAGTTTTTCATAATATAGTTTCCTTATCAATTTATTATACTGTATATTATACCATAGTTTCACGGTGTTGTAAACAGTTTCTGTGAAATTAGTGAAAATAATTGTGAGAAAGTGTTGTTCTTACTCAGCAACTATCTTACCAAAATTAGTTAATAGTGTTTTGTTAAGCTTTTTAGACTTACTAAACTTCTTAAATGCTGTTGTTAACTGACCTTTTGATGCTTCTTCAGCTGGATTAAAGTCAGTAGTTTCAACTGAAAGATTTTTACTCTTAAGAATATAAAGTTCTTTATAGCCTAAGCCTTTAAGAGTTACGCATCTTTTCTTGTTAAATTCTTTATTGTACTCTTTTTGTAGTTCATCATCTAACCAGTACTCACCATGTGTTTCAGCGATTTTACTTTTAAATTGTGAACCATCATTAGCAATAAAGAATCCAATGTTAGTTGTATTAAATCTTTTAGCAAGGTTGTTAAGTAAAGACTGAGTACCTTCTCTTCTATTGCCAGCAAGCTTTACAGATTTACCCATAATGTTAATATTCATTTCAGTATGTCTTGAATAGCTTGGGTGAGTCTTAACTCTGTTCACACCAATTTCTTTTTTACAAATCGAAGTACCATTAGTATCTCCATCTGAAATAACAACGAAATTCATGTTTTCGACATTATGAGTCTTTTTAAAGCTATCAATAATTCTATGTGAAGCAATAAGAGCTTCGTTAAGAGGTGTTGAACCATACTCTTCGTTTGGAGACATAATAGATCTTTCTCCATAATGCTCTGAACTGAGACTACTTCTTAAAAAGATATGTTCCATTGCTTCTTCGAAGTCAGCTTTTTTAAGCTTAGACGTTACAAGCTGTGGCATTGAAAGTTTTTGGTGATATACCTCAGAGTCAAGTTGTTTTGAAGTGTCGATAGTATCGCCATCCCATGAATATCCACCACCAAGTAATGTATTACAGCTTGTGAATCCATATACTTCGAATGGAATATTAACTGCTTTACAGAATGTTACTAGGTGAAAGAGCTGATCTAAAACATGGTTCATGACATCGCACATAGAACCTGAAAAGTCTATAATCATAACCATACCATGATTTTTAGAATCAGCTAACTGAGTTACTCTTGAGAATATGTCTTCATTAGTTTTATATGACCATACTTTGTTTACGTCTATAGAACCAGTCTTAGCTGTTTGAGATCTTGAGTATCTAAAAGCAGCTTTTCTCATTTCGAATTCTTTTACTGCGTAGTTAACATCTTTCTTTACTGCTTTACTATACGCTTTGTAACCAAGAGCTTGTTTGTTTACTAAATCAGCAAGCCATTCTGAATGTTCTTGGTTTTTATTAGAATTCTCTTTTCTTTGTTGAGCAAGATCTTTATAAGGTATAACAATCTTATTAAAAACGTCTTTATTGAATTCGTTACCAATAAGAGTTTGTGTATTGTCTTCTCTTATATCGAGTAAGTTTTTCTCTCTTTGTCTAAAGTTTAAGTCTGAAATTGCAACGTCATCATCTACTGGATTCTGAGCATTTTGCTTTTCTTGTGGTGCATCATCTTCAACTTCTGTTTCATCTGATTCGTTTGACAAAGTTTCTTTAGGTTGATCGCCTTCAGCATCGTCATGACCTTGTGGAGTCATTTCGTCTTTATTATTTTCGTCATCACCTACTTCAGGCTCGTCTTCTTGTGGCTCTGGCTTTTCAATAAGCTCTTCTTCGTTTTCTTTTGTATACGCAAGAACATCTCTTACTAGGTCAAGAACTTCTTCGAATGTTTCAGTTGTCATTGCCCTGTTGTAGTATTCAATCTCTACGTCGTCTAAAGGAACGTCAAGATGAGCTCCAACTTTAGCTTTAAGATTAATTTTATCGATAAGCTTTACTTTGTCCCAGTTCATTGTAGTGAACTCTTCTCCAAAGAAGCCATCATCAAAAAGCTTTTTATAGCCTCTTGCCATAGGACCAACTAGACCAATATAAGAATCTTTGATATGTCTTTCGATTCTTGCATCTTCGATTACATTGATATATGTACGTGGACAGCCTTGTAGCTTTTCAGGGCTATCATGCCAACCTTCGTATGGTGTGAATAACGCATGGCCAACTTCATGGCCAATAAGTAAATCACTTACATCACTACCCATATCTTTCCACATTGGAAGACCGAGTATTCTATCTTTAATGTCAAACCATGCTGTTGAATAGTTACCATATTGTACAGTAACATTTTCTTTAGCAAGAAGTTTTGCGAGAGTGCTTTTGTGTTTAATCATAGTTGTTCCTTATCTTATATGTATATTATACACTATTTCAGCGCAAATGTAAACGGTTTTTGTGAAATTAATGAAAATAATTGTGAGAAAGTGTTGTTCTCACATAATGGAAGTGGAGCTGGAAGGATTCGAACCTTCGACTTACCTAACTTTAGGTCGTTCATTCCACATGAACTTCAGCTCCAAAGAGTGGTGGAGCGTGTGGTTCTGCCCCACAGTATCTCCTATTGCAAGTAGGAGATTGACCCTAGTCGCGCCCCTTACTTAATCTTTGAGAAATTTCTTTCTTTAAAGAATTCGATCTTACTTCGAAACTTATTCTCTAAGACATCGCCTTTATGCGATATGATAAACACGTTGCTTCCATCGTCAAGAGTATCGAGAATCTTAGTTAAGTTATCAACACCATCGATGTCTAAACTTGAATCAAACGTTTCGTCTAATATGAGTAGATTCGAAGCTGCGCTATTTTTCATCTTAGCAATTTGTCTCCAAGTAAAGAGTAAAGCTAAATCGATTCTTTGTTTTTCTCCTTCAGAGAAAGAAGCATAGTTAAACGAATCACGATGTCTTGACCTGATTGTCTCATTAAAGTTTTCATCTAAATGAAACGATACAAAGAAATCAAGTATCTGTAAATATTGATTAATCAATCTATTCATTACAGGTAGATATTGTTTAATGACTTTAGTTTTGATACCAGTGTCTTTAAGCATTTCTCCTATGACTTCGTTATAGGTTCTTTCTTCTACATACTCGAGTTTCTTTTCAGTCGATGTATCTTTATTCTTTCTTAAATCTCTAAGTTCGATTTTTGCTTTTGATACGTCTCCAGTTTGGCCTTGTAGACCATCAATCTCTTTTTGTACTTTATTAACTTCTTTCTGTAATAACGCAATTGCATCGTTGTTACTATTAATCTTTGATTGTTTTTGACGAAGCTTATTAAGACTATTAGATACTTCTTGCTGTTCAGCTTTCATTTCAGCAATATTCTTAGATAAATCATCTTTAGCTGTTTGAATTTCTTTTGCTTTAAGTTTTACTGACTCTATCTTTTCGACCTTTTTAGACTCTTCTATTTCTTGATCGCATGTAGGACATTGGTCATTCTCTTCATAGAATCTACTCTCATCTACAAGCGATTTAATTTTAGCATTAAATTGCATATCATAAGAATCAAGTTGAGACATTTTCTTTACGATATCTCCACTATGTTTTTCTTCAGTTGATATTGAAGCTGATAGATTCTTACCAAGTGTTTTACTTTCATCAAATAGTTTATTGATTTCTTCTTTATGGACATCAATACTCGATCTCTTCTTATCGATCTGATCATCATTAAGTTCTTGTAAGTCTTTAATATACTTACTTTGAGAATCCATCTTTGTTTTAAAGATATCGATTTGATGATTAATATCAGTAAGCTCATCTTTAATCTTAGAGTTTCTTTCTTTTAACAATGTATTCATCTTAGAGAATATATTGATATCTAATAAGTCTTCGATAATGTTTCTTCTTGACCAAACAGGTAATTGCATGAATGGTATAAACGAAGATGAACCAAGTACTACTACCTGGTGAAATGATTTATGATTAAGCTTAAGTATATTCTGTTCAAGGAACTTCTGATAATCTCTTGCATTGGAAGCCTGGTTAATTAGGTTACCATTTTGATAGATTTCAAACTTACCTGGTTTGATACCTCTTATAATCTTAAATTCATGACTTCCTATCGTCATTTCAACAGTCACTAATGTACCTTTTTTATTGATACTATTAATCATCTGATCTTTCTTAATATCTCTATGTGGTTTACCAAAGAGTGCAAATGAAAGAGCATCGAGTAAAGTTGATTTACCTGCTCCATTCTGACCAACGATTAACGTTGATGGTGTTTTATCTAATAATATTTTTATTGGATCGCTTCCGGTGGATAGAAAATTCTTCCACTCACATGATTTAAAATGTATCATACTACCTCTAGATTCTGTGCTTCAGTATATAGTTTTCTCAATTCGACTTTAAGATGTTCTTTATCTAAGTCGGTATCGACTGCATCAACATAAGTATCTAAAAGGTTGTTTGTATCTTCAAGGGATATTTTCTCGTCTTCTACGCTTTCTCCCAGATACTCTTCGAAGCTTTCAGCTATCTTAAGTTCATATGTCTCAATGTTTTGTAATCTATCAACAAACTTATCAAACATATACAAGTCATTTTTATTTATAACAATCAGCTTGATGAACTTTTTCTCATACTCTGATATGTCTACTTTGTCATAATCTGTTTTTGTATCATCATAGATTACTTTCTTAAACATAGTAATAGGATTACGCACTGGTGTAATCTCTCTTGTTTCAGTATCAAGTACATGAAAGAACTTAGGGTCATCAACATCAGCCCAAGTAAACTCCATTTGAGAACCAAGATACGTTACGTTACCTTGAGAACTTCTTGTATGGAAATGACCTGATAATACCATTTCAAATCTTGAAAATACATCAGCACTCATACCATGTGGATTAGGCATTCCTGCCATCATATCAAATCCTTTTAACTCTAAATGAGCTCCAAGAATAGGAGCGTTACAGTTAAGAGCCCACTTTGTATACTCTTCGTAGTTACCATTGTTAATCCAAGGTATTACTGCAACACCAAGACCATCATAATCAAGCACTGTTGGCTTCATGATAATATTGACATTAGACGTAAAGTAACCTAGGAGTTCTTTTAAACTACAAAGTTCATTTGTGTTTTTGAAATACACGTCATGATTACCAGGGATAATATCCATAGTCATACCAAGATCGCGTAATGGTTCTAGAAAATGTTTACGATTAGCTTGAAGAGCTTTAAAGTTAACAAACTTACGATGCTCATAATAATCTCCTAAATGTAATACATTCTTTATACCATGCTCTTCACAATATGGAAAGAATATTTCTGAATAGAATCTATCTTGATATTGTAAAAATATGTCACTTGAGTTTCTTACTCCACAGTGTGTGTCATTAAGTATCGCTACCTTCATCCTCTCGCAAGTCTCATCATTCTTTTCTGAGCCTTTTGGATTCTTCTTCCAGCTATCTTAATTTTATTCATTTGAATAACTACTTTCGATCTTACAACTTTTCTTTTGTCCTCACGTAGTGTTCTTTTCTTCATAAGACGTATATGTCTTTGGTTTTGTTTTGTACTTACTTTTTTCATTACATAAACAGCTCAAGTTTTTCTTTCTCTCGCTTCTTCTCCTCTTTTGCAAATTTCTTAATGGCTTCATCCTTTGTACGTATAGTACCAATCCTTTGTCTTAACGTATCAACATAAGCCATAGTTTGTTCAGCTCCTTCGGTATCCATACCCATTTGAACAAAATCTTCTATACCCATCTTCTCAATGAATTTGAATTTAATATCTTGTTGTTTCTTTTCTTTGGTAATTCTACGAATAAATGCAAAGTAGCATATTTGAGTAAAATAACTAAATGCATTCGGCTTTCCAGTCCTTGTAGCAGTTTCAATGTTATAGTTACCAATTGCTCTTAAGCAATTTTCAACGGCATCCATAACCATTTCTTCTCTATAAGTGTACCGAACAAAGTTCGGTCTGTGAGACAGTCCTTCAGATATTCTAATAAAACATGTTGCAATGTAATCAGTTACTGTTGGTACAGGTTTGTCTGCAGATCTGCATTCTCGAGCTTCGATAGCATAGTCCATGACTGCCTGCGAAAACTCTTTGTTATTTACGTAGTGTGGTTTGTCTTTAGGTTTAACCATATTATTTTTTCTCCATAATGTATTATTATACCATACTTTTGGCTAAATGTAAACGATTAATTGAATATAAAATTAATTTAATTATTTTCACTAAAACCGTTTACAAATGCTTGTTTTTATGGTATAATATATTATCACCCGGAGGGATGGAGGTATAGCAACTATTAATGTATAGTTCTCTTCTTGTCATCTACTTCGGGCAGTCCTTCATCAGCATATTGGTTAGCAAGTCGATCTTCGTACTCTTCTAAGAGTTCTTGATCAGATCTTGTATCAGGTATACTGATTGGTTTATCCATACTCAAAGCAAAATTAACATACGTATCTTTTATAGACTCTGCTATTGGTACGTGCTGTATGATTGCGCTTTTAAGTACTTTAAATTGTTTACTCTCTGAAAAAGGAAACCAGGCGCTAAATTGTATACCACCTAACATTCCCGGATTAAGTCTTACTGGTCTTTCAATGATATAGTTATCATCATTCTTTACAGCAAGTAAGCCTATTATTTCCTCACCATTCATGAGTTTAAAGTGTCTTATATTTAATCCTTCCATATTATTATTTATATGTCTATATCGAACATCTTGTAGTTAAAACGTTCTTTCGAATATATCTTTATCCTTTCTGCAGCATGTTGTAATGTATAATTCTTTTTAGACTTATAGTGTAAATCATCTGCAATATCATATATCTTTGTTACACTGCCATCTTCACTCTTCCTTAAACCTCGGCCTATCGACTGAAGTACTCTAATTTGGCTTTTACTTGGGCTAGCAAATATGATGTTGTGTAAATTACGAATATTAATACCAGTAGAAAAAGTGCCAATACTTGCAACGATAATTGCGTTCTTTTCTTTCTCGGTAATCTCACGTATTGATTCTCTTGTATCGACATCGGTTTCTCCTGACACATAAAAGAGTTTTCTATCTTTTTCTATCTTTGTTTGTAATAATGAATGCAATGGTTTACCATGCTTATCAACATAATTAAAGAGTATAAGAGTATTACCAGATTGGTCTAATGCTAAGTTAGAGATAAAGTTATTTCTTGGTTCATACCTTACGATAAAATCGAGTTCTTCTTGATATTTACTCTTCACAACTGCTTTACAAAGCTCTTCTTTATATTTCAATATAAGTATATTAATCTCTAATTGAGCTAAATCGTTATTATCCATTAACTCTTTTGTAGTCGTAACTTTATATACAGGACCAAACAATCCTTCTAATACGAGCTGATGAGTTTGACTACCATCTAATGTTCCAGTAGTACCAATACGATATTTAGCTTCAGTACATTTTTCTAATATACTTGTAAGTGACTTTGCTTTAAAGTTATGTGCTTCATCTCCTATCACCATCCCAAACCCGGAAAACCAATTGCCAGGTAATTTATAAATTGACTGCCATGTTGATATAATAACTCTTTGTTTTACTCCAAACTTTTCTCTACCTGAATATATCTTATGGCATGATTCTTCATGAGACCAAGTATCCTTACTTGAATAGTCTCCGAAGTCAGAGTACATTTGCTCTACCAATGATGTCGTAGGTACTATCAGCAAAATGCTACCATCAAAACAATCAAGGTAATATCTTATTGCTAAATATATGATTAAACTCTTCCCAGAAGCAGTAGGTGATAGTAATAAGGATTTCTCTTTTGAAAGCGTGTGCGAGAGTCCCTCCAACTGATATTGTCTAGGTATTATATCCCCTCCATTCACAGAAAGGGACATTTGGGATAATAGCCCTTCGATGTTAGGCTCTAGGGATGATTCGAGTGCACCGTATTGAGGTGAATCTACCACTTCTAGCTTATAATCCCTCACGTCACAAAACTCTTGCAAGTATTTATGTAATCCTGTGTATAATGTTTTCTTTCTACTATCAAAAAGTCTTATTTTACCATCCCACATTCTATTACGATACGCAGGCATAAATTTATAACCAGGTACAAAGAATTGGAAATGCTCTGATAGTTCCATCTCAATTGATGGGTCTGTTTTTATATGTAAGAAGACTTCGTTCTTCTTTTGAATAGTAATCTTATCCATTAGATTCCGCTAGTAAATTTTCTCCATTCAATCATGTTCTTTATGTTTTGATGTCTCCACTTTATGTTCTCTAATATCTCTTTAAGAGTTGAGCAGAGTTCTTCAAGGTATTGGATTTTTGCTTGCCATTCTTGAATCAATGGGTCAGCGTCATAGTATCTATCCATATCGCCTTTAAGTACAGTAAGACCGTTAAGTGGATCGTAATCCCATCCTTTATCGTCAATGTCTTCTTTAGACATCTTACCGTTGTAATGTAACCATTTATCCTTAAGCACTACTTTAAAATCTAACTCAGCTTTTTTAAGCTTCATTCTGTTTATTGAAAGTAGTTCTAGGTATTTGCCATGTAGTTTGGCTGAATCTCTTGAGGTTTCATCTAAGTTGACTTCGTCGATAACCGAATCGGTTTTCCACATCTCTAATATTGTTTGCAAATTATTCATACTATTATATTTATTATGTATCTATTATATTATATTTTAATGAATTTGTAAATATCTTATACAAATTCGAAATTGGTATAAGCAAAGCTTACATCCATTTGAACGTATTCAACGCTCTCTACTTGAGAATCAAACTCTATAGGACTTACACTCTGTGGAAATACACCACTAAATTTTATTTCTTTTACCACATTGTTATGCGATGAAAGAACAAGCAGTGTAGCATCAACTTTAAACTCTTCGCTTTTTTCAGCTTGTGCTAAGTTATGCATCCAATTGAATGTCTCTATATAGTTTTCTAAATTCTCTGTTACATTTATACGTAACGCTAGGTCATCAAATGTAAGTCTATCACCTGTAAATCTTAAATTGACTCCACGATAACCTTGTTCAACAGGTGTTATATTAATACCTGGCAAAGTTGCAGCAACACAGAAATACTCCATATTTGCATATTGAGTACTATTAATTTTAAACTGAAATCCTACCGGACTTAAGAAATTTTTGTTTGTAGTTAAAGTTGCCATATATCTATTTATAAAATTAGTGGGGTCAGTTAGACCCCGTTATGTTTACTTTTCAGTTACGAACTCGTTAAGTTGTCTTGCAGTTCTGATAACTTCTTCACCAGTAATTTCTCTTAGTGGTAAAGGTTTCTTATCATTTGGAAAACTATCGTTATGAGCGTAAATAGCATCTACCTCTCTTTGATAATTATCTGTTAGCAAGCCTTGTGCTTGATGTAGTAAGTCGGCTCTGATTTCGAACCCTGATTTTGTATTTGACATAATATCCTCCATGTGTGTGTGTATGTCCGTAAGATTTATTCTTACGTTATTATTTATACACATAAAAAAAGGGACTCCGAAAAGTCCCTTTAAAGAATTAGATTTAACTAATTACGGTTTACACCATAATGTCGTCAACTCTGAAGATTCTGAAGTACTGATTAGATCTGTCTGAGCCAGTTCCGTCAGCAGCTACGAATGGATTTGCAACCATACCGTACCTTGTTTTGAATCCCATTCTTGGTTGGAAGTCATTCTCACCAACTGCTTTAACCATTGTTAATGGTACGTAAGGACAGTAGAACATACCAGCGTCATACGGGTTTGTTCCTCTATAACCTACACATACAAAGTCAACAGTAGCATATGGATCGATATAAACTTTAACTCGTCCGTTAAGAACACCAGCAAAAGTATTACCTGTGTCATCAACATTTAAGTTAGCTGCTAGAGCAGGAGTATAATCCAACATTCCAGCTGCTGCTAAAGCTGAAGCAACGTCTGAAGAACAGATAATGAAATTACCTTTTCCACGTCTTGTTTCTTTAGCAATAACGTTACATTCCCTTTCGATCTGCATGATAAGACCTTTAAATCTTTCTACCATCCATCTTCCGTCGGAGTCTGTGTTTACATCAAATACACCACTTAGTGCAGTTGAAGTTTGAAGTGCGCCAATTTTAGCTTTAGTTAGAATTGTTCTAACAACTTCCCTGTTAATTTCAGCAAGAATTTCTGCTGATAGGATGTTAGCAAGTTCGCCTTCAGCGTCCAATCCATGAACTGCTTTAAGGTCTTGTGCTAATTCCATTGTGTACTCAGCTTTTAGAGCTCTTGACTTAGCTGTAACAGTTGATTTTTCGATTGAGAAAGCCATCTCACCGAATGAACCATCACCACTTTCGCCAACTCCAAGTCTTTCTGCAGCTGAAGTAGCTAAACCAGTACCGAATGTTGACACAGTGTCAGCTTCGTCTGCAATAGTACCATCAGTGTCAGCATCTGTAACACCACTTAATCCGGTTGGATCAGCTTGTTGTGCAGTAACACCAGTGAATTCAGTATCAGCTTCATTGAATAAAGCCTCTGTTCCACCTTGAGTTGAGTATTTTGATTTCATTGCGAAGATAAGACCAGTAGGTCCACTCATTGGCTGAACACCAGCGATATCATAAGCAATTAAGTTTGGCATAGCTCTACGAACTAAAGAGATTAATACTGGATCAAAAGTTCCAATATTTCCACCACCAATGTTATTTGGTGCTGCAGCTTCAGAAATATAATTTCCTTGTGCTTGTGCTCTTTCTTCTTGTAGACTTACCTCTTGGTTTTCTAACAATCTAGCTGTAACAGCTTTCTTGTAATTGTCTTGGATTTCAGGAGCTGATTCGTGATTTAGAACCGGACCCCATTTTTCCATTAAGTTTTTATCTGCGTTAAACATTTTTAGTTTCCCTTATTTTTGATAATGTGTTATAGCTTGTGTGTATTGACTCATAGAATCTGAAACGTCTACGTCGACTGTTCCTTCTCCTAATAAGCTGTCTACTTCATCAACTGATTCAGTAACTTCTTTTGCGAAGTATGATTCTTTAACAACTTTAACTTTCATTTCAAAGTTATCTTTGCTATCGAATTCTATATCTTCTACTAAAGATGCTAATTTCTCAGCTTCTGTTTCTGCAAGCCCTGAAGATTGTTCTCTTACTACTGAAGCTCTTTCGTGAGATTGAACTGAATTATGTAGTTTGATATTATCTTCTGTGGTTTTGTTTAAAGTTTCTTCGAGTTCAGTAACTTGTTCGCTGAGTTCATCAACTAAGTCAACTTTACCTTCTGGTACTTCTATATAGTGTTCTTTGAACACTGACTGTAGAGAAGTCATAAACTCTTCAGCGATTTCAGTCCTAAGACCTGTTTCAACTTGTAGTTTATTCTCTTCCATCCATCCTTCAACTACGTAGTTAAGGTATGAATCTACCTTTTCTACTAATGAAGATTGAACTTCCGATACTTCTTCTTCTAAATTTTGCGCATATTCTGCTTCTAGTCTCTCAACTTCTTCGCTTAACTTACTTGTAAGTACTGCTTCAAAAATTGCTGAGGCTTTTCCACGGAATCCGTCTGAAAGTGTAGCTTCCTCTTTGATGATTGCATCAATATCTTCGTCAAAATCCATTGACTCGACCTTAGCTTTCGCTTTAGGTTCTGCCATTTTGCCTTTCACAGCGTTAGCTGCGTCATCGCCGGTTTTTAATGAATCAGATTCACCATCAATAGTAACTAACTTTGCAAACATCTTTTGCGCGTCTTCTTTTTTTGCTGCTTTTAGCATATCTACTGCTGCTTGAATTACTCCAGCTTTAGTTTTAGGGGTTTCGACTTTAGGAGCAGATTCTTTCATCTCCTCTTCATCGTCTTCTTCGTCAACCTCTTCTTCTTCGCTTTCGTTTTTCTTACTAGCATTGACCTTTTTCTTGTCATTGCCATAAGTTTCTTCTTGCTTTCCCTCGTCTAAAATATTTTCATTTTCAACAAGCTCTTGCTCAACTTCAACAGTTTCTACTACTTCTTCAGCGTTATTTAAAACGTCGTCTGACATAATAATAGTCTCCTATGATTTTAGATTTAATTTAGAGAGGAAATTCTTAAAAGCTCTTATTTCAGCTTCTTGCAAATTTTTGCGAGGAGCGCTTCTTATTTCAGTCTCAATTTCTTCAATATCTTGTTGACGAATTAGCCCATTATCCCATACCCATTCAACACCTTCCATAATTCCGTTGACAAATGCCGACGGAGCTGAAGGGTCTTGAACAATATCTACAGTTGATAACATAAAGTCATCTCCCACATATTGAGCGCCATTCTTCGATACAAGACTTCCCATACCACGACTTGATACACCAAGCTTAACTCCACCTTCGAGTAGTCCTTCGACTATTTTTCCCATAGGGGTTTTAAGTATTGATGCCTTTCCTACAACATCATTTCCCTGCCAATGCAGATCTGTGATTTTGTGTGAAACTTTATCAAGGTTAACTGTTGGTCCTTCTGGATGATTTAACTCTCCAACAGCTCTCCCTGTTCTAACTTGTTCGACCATATATTTTTCTACGGCTTTTTCCATAGTTTTCTTTTCGTATATACGACCATTTCTGTTCTTTTTATTAGATTGCATAAACACACCTTCGATAAAATAGCTTTTCTCGCCATCTTTCTTAGCTTCGCATATTACATCTAAGTTGTTTTCTACGTATTCAGTTATTAATTTCATTTAGATACCTAGTAGTTTTAACATATCATTTGCTGCTTTTTCGGCTTCTTTTTCTGTTTTGAAGTCGTTATCGAGAAGTTCGCTATCTACGTAAACAGCAAAATTGTTACCCTTTTTAGTAAGGATAACTTCTTTGTCTTTTCGTTTACCAGCTTTATAAGACTTGACTTGTTTTTCGCCGCCTTTAAGCTTAACTTTTTCTCTTAATTCAACAAATGATAGCACGGATTATTATTCCTCGTTTGTGTTAGAATCAGCATTTACCTGATTCAAGCTAGATGCTATTTCTATCTTTTTAGCATCCATAGCGGCAGTCATTTTATCTGCCATTATAGTATTAAACTGTTTATTGGCATTAACGTTATCGCCATCATTTAAATTTTTAATCAATTCATTTGTATTCATTTTTTTCTACCTTGTTTATATATTTATAAAAACTCTTGTCCCATTAACCATCCCAACGTGGGTCATCGCCATCTGGTACTTCGTTTTCACCATCTTTATTCTCTTGATCGATTTGTTTTTGCATTTCTTCAATTTCATCGTCTGAGAATCTTAATACGTTTTTACGTATCCATTCATTTGATATGTATTTACCTACGTACTCATCGAGAGAACCTAGCATATCGAATCTTTCTCTTAACATTTCAGATTGTTTTAACTCTGAAAAGTAGTTGTCTTCTATATAATTAAAAGCAATACTTTCTTTCCATGTTTTCCAATCTTCTTTGGTAATAACACCTTTAAGTAAGAGTTGTGTTTTAAGTAATTGCATGAATAAGTCAGAGAATCTTTTTCTCAACCTATCAATAAACTTCTTAAACTTGACTTCGTCTCTTGTTATCTCGGATGTTCTTCCAAGACTAAACTGAGCTTCTTGTTCTAATCTATTAACTGGTACATTTAAAGATTTATATAGTTTCTTTTGAAAATATACTATATCATCTATTTGACCTAGGTTTTCTCCACCAGGTAATGTTGTGATTTCAGTTCCTCTTCCACCTTCTCTTCGTGGTAAGAAGAAATCTTCTAACATACTCATATGTTTTTTATCGTCTTTAATATCACCAGTGTTAGCATCATATACTAACTTGTTTCTATACTGATTCATAATACCTCTTAGGTATTCTTCAGCTTTACCTTTAGGTAAGTTACCAACATCAATATAGAATATTCTACGTTCTGGAGCTCTTGATATCCTATAGATTACCAATGAGTCTTCCATCATTCTTAATTGGTTAACTGGTTTTAATGCTTTATGTAGATAAGATAATATTTTTTTCCTACCTGGGTCCATTATACCAGATGTACAATAAGCAATTGCTTCAGGGAATATTTTAATTCCTTGCTCATTACCTATCATTTGTTTGTCTTCAAATACAAAAAACTCTTCTTGATTTGTTATAATCTTAGCTCCAGTCTTAGGGTCAGTCTTTTCTTCGATCTCTTTCACCTTCTTTAATTTGGTAGGATCGATATAACGTAACTCTTGTATACCTTTCTTAGGATTCTTATTGTCTATTATAATATGATATGGTAATCTACCATCTACATACCATTTTCTGTATATGTCATGAGCATATGCATTAAAGTTTAAAAGCTTTAATACTTGATCAAACTCATGTTTAACTGCTTCTTTTAATTTATCTGAAATTTCTAATTCATCTAATATTATATTAACTGGAGCCTCATCATGATCTCCAACAATTGATTCATTTATAATATCTTCAATAGCAGCATCGCACTCTGGCTGAGCTGATATATCTCTATACTTATAAATTAATTCAACTTCATTCTTAACTTTGTCGCCGTCCATATCAACGTAAGCGCCAAAGTGACCGCCTGCTTGAACAACGCCTGCGCCGTCCTCATCAGTATTGGGTACAAAGGAAGGAAGAAGCTCCTTGCTCTTTGATGTTTTTCTATTGATTTCGAAACCAAATAATTCGGCCATTTTTATTCCTCACATTATCGGAGGGGACATTATATCCCCTCGTCTAATATTATTTATATACCTACGAAGTAGTGTTAGATTCCCAGTATTGTACTTGGAATTCAACAGTGAACTCTTCAATAGTATTTTCTGAATCATAACTCACTTCTATCTCAGAAATGTTAGTAGGGAATAGACCTCTAAAGTCGTATCTCTTAGTAACTTCTCCAGCTTTATTCAATTGTTCAACAATTGCATCAGCTTGATAGTCAGTAGGATTAGATAATCCTGTATTTGAGTTATTATTATTAATACCATTCATCCATCTTTCCATAGAGTTACGAACACTAAAATCAACATCGTTGATTACAGTAATTGTCCAAGGATCGAATGTTCTGTCACCAGCAATTTGCAATGTTCTACCTCTGAATAATACAGGGATAGGTGCAATTATTGATGCAGGCATTTGAGCTGTTTTACACATAAAGGATGTTTGTTCAACATCACCTTGTGCATAACTTGGATAGTTCATAGTTACTTTAAAAAGGTTGGATCTCGCTCCACCGCCTACTAGTTTTGATTTAAAATCATCTACGCCTAATATTGCCATTTTCTAATCCTCCTATGAACCTGAAATCTCGGAGAATTCAACTCCGGATCTCGTTGCTACAAAGCTCAATGTTATGAAGTTAATAGATCTGTTAGGCTTGATAAAGATATCAGCTACAAATTTATTACCATCAATCACTGCGCTAGTGTTGTTAGTTTCGTCACAAACTACTGAAAAGTCTGTAAGTCCACGTCTACCTTTGACGTCTCTTAAGAACGGTTCAACTAAATTTCTGAACTGTGCTCTTGTAAATTCGTCGTTAAACTCGAATAGTTGCGCTTTAGCTGCTGTGCTAACCGCTTTCTCTAATGCGATGAAGAGTCGTCTAACATTAATTCTATCAAAAGCTGAAGGTCTGCTTAATAAAGTTTTGTCACCAAATAATATTGTACCTTGTCCAGGTAGTGATACTAATGGATTAACTCTGCCTTTATATAAAGCGTCTCTTTGTGCTTTAGTAGGATTGTATGCTAATTTAGTTATGCCTAACAATTGACCTCTATTTACGCCTGCTGGTGAGAACCATGCATCTGCTACTGAATCAGTATTAGCACATAATCCTGCGTGATGACCTGCAGCTCCAATCCATCTATATACGTCGTTATATTTGTCGTATACATAGACTGCGCCTGAGTCACATGAAGCGTAAGAAGTAGATGTTAATGCGTCTGCAAAAACTAAAACATCAGTGTGTGGTGTTGAAGTGTTTACTGAATCATCAATTGGTGGCGATACAAAAGCCATACAATCTTTACGACTGTTGACTATTGATATTAAATCGTTAGCAATTGTTGTTGAACCATCGACATCAGGAGAAGCAAATAATAGATTTACATCTACTGTTTCGCCATCTTCTAATAAGTCATACCCTAATGCAATTTCTCCAGTTGTTGGAGCGTTATCGTCTGTTCCACCTGAAAGTGAAGCTTCGAGAGCTGCAGTATGAGTATTAAATGTACTTACTCCTTCTGAATTAGTATTAGCTGCTTTAGCTGCTGCTAAAGTAAATCCTGCTTCAGATAAGTTAGTGTCATGGTCAATCCATCTAATATAATTAGACTGATTGTTAATAACATCTTTATAATAGTTAGTTGTGCCGTCGTCTTTCTTTGCGTCTGATGCTTGAGATAAGAAACCAAAAGTTTCTAATATAGTACCAGCTGTTCCTGAAATAGCGCCGTCTTCATCTATAACAGCTACGTGTAGTTCGTCATTAGTGACTCCTACTGCAGTTGCTGCTGTTGATGTTCCCGGTGCGCCATCAAAGTTGTCAGCATAGGTCCAGTCAGTATACGTTGATATACCTTGTGAAACCATTGATACCTTAATGCTATTACCCAGTACTCCTGGATGTTTAGCTGCCCAATTACCAAAGGCTAGACTTCCGTCAGCGTAATTATTCACATAATCTTCATCATTTTTTATCAGCTGTCCTGTACCTTGCGCGGTCGCGTTTAAATGACCGGAAGCTACTCGAACTACTTTTAGAGCATTGCCATACTTAAGAAAAGATGCTGCTACTAAGAAGTATTTAGCTGTGGAATCGTCTGGAGCGCCAAATGTTGAAGCAAGTTCGTTTTCTGAACCTACTGTAATCACTTGGTCTACAGGACCCCAGTTGAATGCTCCTGCAAATCCACCAATGCTGGTTGATACTGCTGGGACTACATTCGTAGCGTCGATCTCATTGACCTGAACGCCTGGTGATACTTGAAATGCCATCGCTTTGTCCTCTTTGTTGAGTTAGTTAATATGTCTCATAATAAGAATATTCATACTTTTATTTATAATAAAATGATATTCATCTACCAAATGTCCTTATCCTTAAACATGTTTATAAATTGTTTTGTAATACCGCCAACATATCTTTCAATACCTTGTAAGCCAGGATTTGAATTAACCTCTAAACAATAAGGTAAATCCTTTTCTCTATTATCGGCTGGTAATAAATCTATACCTGCTAATCTTGTGCCAAATATTTGAGCTATTCTTAATGATTCTTCTTTTTCTTTATCTGTAAGTTCTATTTCTGCCGCTTCAGCTCCAAGTGATACATTACTTCTACCATCTCCTGAAATAACTTCTCTCTTCATTGCACCAAGTATTTGTCCTTCGCATACAAGAACTCTTATGTCATAATCAATAGGTACAAACTCTTGTATTATAAGTGGTAAATTCTTATTATATAAAAGAATCATTTGAACTAAAGCTCTTAATGACCTCATACTTTCTACGATAACAACACCTACTCCAGTTTGAGTACCTGTAGATGATTTAAGTACGATTGGAAAGCTTGTCTTTAATTTTTCAACTGCTTCTTCAACTTCTGATGAATGTGTTATTGGTACTGTCTTTGGAGTACGTATTTTATTCTTTACCATTTTAAGATAACTTAAATATTTACTACTACATAAATCAAATGCTTCAGTATCGTTAATTAATGTATAACCAAACATCTCTAAGTTTTTCATCTCGTCATACCAGTTACGATTACCGGTAAATCCTATTGTTCCTAAACCTCTTGGCATAATTAATGTTTTTTCTGGATGTATAAGTATTGGCTTTTGTTTTTCTTTATTGCCTTTATCATCTGGCATAATAACAAGACCATCTTTATCAAATGCATATGATGTTAATACATGGCCATCTTTTGTTTGAGTAATTTCTAATCCTGGAAAATCTACAGTGTGAACCTTAATGCCTTGTTTAGCGGCTTGTTGTATAAACAATAATTGATTACCTGAATCCTTAGAATCAGTATCTCTTACATGTGCTTGTGAATGTGTAAGTATTAAAATTTCGTATTTCATATGTTATTTCCTGTCCATTCTTGCTCGAACCAAATGTTACCATCATCGTCTTTAGTATATTTATCCTTTTCGTAGTTTCCACTTTCGACAAAACCGAAAGGTAACATATCGTCTTGAATAGCTTTTAATCTTTCTTTATAAAGCATATCTTTCATATCAATATTTGTTAATGATTCAAATACATCAGTTGTTGTAAACCAAGCAAAGAGAACTAAGTTCATCATAAGGTCATCATGATTTGGTCCAACAGCCATATAACTATTCCCTTTACTTACAAAAGTACTCATTTCTATTATTGTTTGAGCATCATTTATCTTAAGTTTGCCTTGTTCAATTAAATCTTTTATCGTTGAACAACCAATACGCTTTACTCTTCGTGTCATTGTAGCACCAAGAGCATTTGCTTTAATACTTGATTCTACAAACATGTTTTCATATTCTAAATCGTAATATAAACCATTACAAACTACACCACCTTGATCGTTACTTTCTACAACAACATAAGCTTCATTATATAGATTAGCATACTTGTATATGATATCTGGTAAAAGCATTGGTGATATATTATTATCTCTAAAAATAGCAACCTGTTCAAATGGCTGTTTACTTACATCTATTATAGTAAATGTGCTATAGTCTTGGTTTCTACCTTTAGAAACATCAACGCACATTACATATTCAGCTTCTTGTTCTGGTTGAGAATATATCATGATATTCTCTTTTATAAACTGTGGCTCAACACTTTGTTGTGCAAGTAAATAATTTGCACCTATTAATGTATTACCTCTTCCATGAAAGGTATTACCAAACTCTTGTTCAAACTGTAACTCGGATGTATTTGATACTGTTTGTTGTTTCCACTTATCATCTCTTCCTGGAACATCCCACCAATCAACTCTAAAAGGTTTAAACTCATTTGTTTTCTGTACAGCTCCTTCCCATAGTTTATGATATACATTACCTATACCATTTGCTGTAGATGTGATAACAATCTGAGTATCTCTACCAGCTGATACTACAGGATATGTAGATGTATAAAACTGTGCATCATTTTCAACGAATGCAAACTCATCTAAAAAAAGTAAGTTAATAGATAAACCACGAATAGAACTACCACTTGTAGCTGCAGCTATTATCTTAGAATTATTACTAAATTCAATACTACCTTTATTTAAAGCTTTACATCCAGGCTGTAAAAAGAATGGTAGGTTCTCTAATGCAAGTGTTATACGTGCTAACATCTCTCTGGCAACTGCACCTTTATTAGCTAAAACTGCAATAGTCTTTTCAGGATGAAATACAGCGTACCATAAGAGATATACAACTGATGATATTGATTTACCACTCTGTCTACAAGCTAAAACTATAGAAAATCGATTTGCTTTAAAATGATCGAACATTTCTTCTTGATATGGATAAAGATTAAATGGTACTAATCCCTCATCAAGTGATATAATTTTTACATAGTTTCTTGCAAAGTACGATGGCGAATCCATACACTTCTTATATTCGATAATCTCTTCTTTAGTAAAAGATGATTGAACACCATCTCTCTTAACATTTGGATTACCTAAGTAACCAAACTCATTATTCTTTATTGTCTGTTGCATCGATTACATTATCTTTATTTAATAACATTCTTTGTAAGTCAGTAGTACTACCCACAAACATATTGTTATTTGTCACAGTTTTTGCTTCTTCTCTTTCTTCTTTAGTTAAATCTTTCTTTTGCTTTTGCAAATCCATAAGATTTTTAGTAACATCACTTATATTCTTTATTGTTTGTGCAAGGACTTCAAATGCTCTTGGATGTTCTGATTCTATTGCAAGTTCAGATAATACATCCATTGACCTTGTTCCGTTATATATTAGGTCTTTATAAGTCTTACGTGAAAAGTCATAATCGTCTTTTATGTCTTTATCTATTTTAACTGGTCTATCTTTTTTAATAGTTGGTAAGTTCTTTTCTAAACTCGCAGTCATCTTTTCTTTCTTGTCCATTATCCACCTTCAGTAATTGTAGTAGTAATAGTGTAATCATCAGCATCATCAGTACCACCTACAGTAAAGTCCATTTCCTCAAATGTTCTTCCTACATTATCTTTATCATGAAAGTCTAAGTTAACTTCACGTATTATATTTTGGTCAGCTGTTGGACCAAAGAACTTCATCTTCATTGTAAAATCTAATTGATATATAAGTACTCTTCTCTCTGAAAAGTCTCCTTCATATTGGTCATCAATAGCAACACTTCCAAGTATTACTGATACATCTTGTTTATAATCAAAACCTGCAACCGGAGTTATTGTGACATTATATTCTGGTTGAAAGTATGGTAAAATTTGTTCTACAATTTGTAGTCCATCATCTTGATTTTTAACAAGTACATATAAAGACATACCGATATCGTATGAAGTATAATGTTTAATTGTTTTCTTTTTAGTAATATCTGAACCATGAGTTTCGGATATTATATTTCTCTTAGCACCTTTTTGAGTTGGGTCTAAAGTAATACCAGTAATCTCAAATCCCATCCTTGGTAACTTAATCGCCATTTGAGCGTCAAATCCAGTTTCTTGATCAAGACGAGCTAAGAATTTTTGTTTAGGTCCATAAGCTAATGGTACTCTTGTTTGGTTTAATACGCTTCCATCAGCGGCTTTTCTCATAACTTTTAAGTTATTAAATAATGTGCCAAAGACAGCTACTGACTTTCTCATTGTTGCGTGATAGAAATGGTCACCAAACATTAGTACGTCTCCGATGGATCGCCAAATGGATTCGATTCAGAAAAATCAATAAATCCATCAGCTTCTAATTCAAAATCAATATTTTGAGCAGCTTCATCGGCAGCCCAAGCGCTTCCAGTTGTATCTGTTAAATCACTATAAATAGTAGCTACTGTTCCAGTATTAGTTGAAGTTCTGCCTGTTACTACACCACCAACTGTAAATTCTTTTGCAATTGATGTACCCGATGTTCCTATATTAGATACCCAAAGCTTACTTAAAATATCTGAAGCTTTTGTTCTTTGTTGTACCTCACCATATACTATAACTGCTGGAATGTCGCCATCTGCTGGAGTTATAACTTGTTCTATTATCTCTCCAACCTGGAAGTGATTACCACCTGTAATTGCAATATCAATTGGCATTTGATAAGCAGCTTTTGATGTTGCTTCATCAATTGATGTAACACCAGTTTCGAAATCTTCATCGTTATATTCAAATAATGAACATTGCATTTTATATACTGGTAAGTTAGATAACTGATAAAACGGTGAATCATCTTCAACATAACTAATTTCAAAGAATGAATTTGTCATTGGTAAGAAGATTAAATCTCCTTCTTGAGGTCTTGGATCTGTTACATTGCTTGAGAAAGTACCAACTCTTGTTTCCCAACGTCTTCTTGATACTATAAAAGTTGCATCGTCTCGTATTTCTAAACCAAATTTAGAATATAAGTCGCCTGAACCTTCAAACCCTTCAGTATTTTCAATATACATTTCAAGAAGATATGCATCATCAAAGCTTGAAGCTGGATCTTCGCCTAATATAGAATCTCTGTTTACAAGCGTACGTGGAATGTAATAGACATCTTGTCCATATATTCCTAGTGATTCTATTATCAGGTCTTCGTATAAGTGTTGTTCACTTTTAACGGCCTGAGAAAAGTATACATTTCTCGGCATGTTTTATCCTGTCATGAAGTCGACTGGCTGTTCCCAGTTAAGTCTAGCCTCTTCTTCTAATTTTGTTATTTCTTCGTTTGCGTCATCAAATATTTGACGTCCATTAAATGTTACACCGCCCGGCATAACCATTCCTTCGAATTTAATAAGGTTTGTACCCCATTGTCTTTTGATTAATGCTGTTGCATATCTTTTTAAGAAATAATCGTTATATACTGCTGTATAAGTGTCTGGGTCTATTATACGATAACATTCAACTACTAAATAATCTCCTACAACAACTTCTTCTGACCAATCCATAAAGATATCGATTCTATTTTTATGTCTATCAAAGTTAATATGTTTTTCATCTGAGTCAAGAACGACATCTAAAAGAGATAAAAACTGTTGCGACATAACGTAATCAGTAAGGTTACCCATAAAGCCAACTGAATGTATATCATTTAAATGTATCTGATATCTTATATCAAACATATCACTTGATGTTACAGAATCTCTTATAGGTAATACTCTTACAACATCTGTTATTAAATTACTTGTTGTAATATAACCATTTGTAATATCATTCTGAGTTACTTCATGTTTTAAATAGAATTTTTCTATAGAGTCAGCATGATAAGTCTGATAGAATTGTAGAGCTTCGTCTATTCTGTCATCTATTTGATCTTCATCTACATTAATTTCGATTACAGGAGCTCCGAGATTACGTAAGCAATAATCGATAAGTGTTGTTTTACTATTTGGTGCTGCCATATTTATTTCCTATTATATTCTATTTATAACAGTTTAAGCCTTACTAGGAAAGATCTGAAAGAGCATTTCTTTCTGTAACAGTTAGTGCTACATCTAATTCGAATGCTTGATTTATTTGAGCTTCTTCTCCTACAGCTAATGCAATTTCATTTTCATTACAATGCTGCATTAAAGCCGTTAAAATTTCGCTTTTTGCTATCGCAAGCCTACTAATTATAGCGCCTTCTACCCAACCCGTTGGGTCATTAGTTACATACTCAAATACTTTATAATCTGTACTTGTTAGTTCATTTGTTATTATTGCCATTTTTTTTATCCTATCATTGTTATAGAGGCTGTTCTCCAGGCCTCAAAAGTTGTTACTGTTGCGTTGTACCAATCATCATTTACAAAAGTTACGTAATCATTATATGCAAGTTTTACTACAATACTTACACCTCTATAATGGTAGCCGGTACCATTATTTTCAGATAATTGTTCAGTAACAACGTTGCCATTTACCAAAACTCTACTATCTATTCTTCCAGTTGTAGTATCACAGATAGTATTAAAGTTTATTAAATACAATCCACCATGAGGAGCAATAAGTCTAAATTGGCCACTTACTACTGAACCTGTAATAGTATTGTTACTAAGAGCAGTATATGCAACTCCAGAATTTGCTACTCCACTACCATTTGTATTTGTTACACTACCATACCAGTGAGGTTTATTTGGTTCATATGTAATACCATTTAACATAACTCCAGTTGAGTCCCATTTAAGCTTTCCGTAACCACCTTGCATAAGCCAACCATCTTGGCTAGCTGCTGTATTAACAACAGTGCCGTTTGCATATACTCCGACGTGATTATTTGTGTAGTTCCCAGCATTAGATAAATGAACATGTCCCACATTAGCTCTATTTGAAAGGTGTAGGTCTTTAAATCTTTGACCTGATGCACCTAAATCAATCGCATTATCTCTACCGCCATTACCTGAACCTGAAGATGTGAATGGTCTAATACAATCTAATGAATCAGCGAATTGCACTGCTGTATCACCAGTACCAATAACTATATCACCACCTTCAGTACCAATACTTCCAACTGTATTAGATTGTTTGCGAAATACTAAGATACTTCCATCATTAGAGTTGTTCTTGCCAAGTTCCATAACAGCAGCATTAGCATCTGTAGCAATTTCAACTTTACCTGTTGATGCTGCATAACCAAAACCTTTTTGAGAAGCAAATCCACTAGCAGGATTAACAACTGTATTACCTACCAACAAGTTGCCTGTATTGGTTAGAGTCATTCGACTTCCCCAAGCAGAACCATTGTAAGTTACAAACTGAAGATTATTAGTACCTGTCGTTCCTATAACAGAATCTTCATTACTACTATCTGCACCTAAACGGATACCACCACTTGTATCGCCAAATAATCCATATATATCAAAATTAGTACCTGCAAAAGTATAGTTTGTAGTAGCAACTTCAAGACCTGTTGCAGGACTAGTCGTTCCAATTCCAACATTGCCATCTTTATTTATCATAAATTTTGAATGAGATGTAGCATCAAAATAATCACTATTTGAATTTCCAACTCCAATATGAAAATCTCCATAGTTAATCGCAATATTACCTATACTCCAGTTTCTAGAATCAGCTGCTCCAGTCGAATCTCTAAAAGTAATCATAGGGGCGGTATTATAGTTAGTTGCAGAACCTGCAATATCTACTATCCCTACAGTTGATTGCGGAGTTGTTCCAATTCCAACGTTTCCTGATGAATCAATACGCATTCTTTCTGTTAAATTATCTGTACCATCGGCTGATGTATGTAAAGTCAAATAACCAGGAGAATCGCCTGATGTTGCAGCCGCATCACTACGACCTATTATTGCTGAAGTATCAAATCCTCCGCTTTGCCATTTAATACCTGAACCTTTATCGCTGCCATTATTTGTGTTATTGAGTCTTAGTGTCATACCAACACCTGCACGTGAATGTGTTGCTAATATTCCTGTATTAACATCTCCTGAACCAGGAACAGTTAAATCTCCAGGTGTTGTTAAAGCGCCACTTAGTTTTGCTGAAGTAACGGTATTATCTGAAGGTACACCAATAGAAACTGGTGTTACGTGATATACTGTAACTACTCTATTTAAAACTATACCAGTAGAAAATATAAGCGTTGTTCCTGAAACAGTGTATGTATCATGTGCTTGAAATACACCATCAACGAATACGATAAGATTATCTTCGTCAGTGACTGTTGATGAAAGTGTAAAGTTAGTTTGTCCTGAAGTAGCAGTAAATTTATCTGTTGAATAAGAGCCATTCCCACCGCCAGCAATTGCACCCCATGCATCAGTGTATCCTTCAAATTCTCCTGTTGTAGAATTATATCTAAACATACCTGCAACTGGACTACTATTTCTTTGAGCTGTTGTACCTACTGGTAATTTAATTGAGTCAGTACTATTAATGTGTATACCTTTGTTAAAGTCCCACTCATCGTTTGTACCATCGTATGTAATTGTAGCACTTGCGCCGTCAATTGTTATTCCAGCTCCATTTGCTGCAGATGAATCGGCTGCGCCACTTGCTAAAGTTAAATTTAAGTCATCAACTGCAAGAGTTGTACTATTAATAGTAGTTGTAGTTCCATCAACCTGTAAGTTACCAGCGATAACGACTGTTCCAGTATTGTCTCCTACTCCAGCTGGATCGATTGTAAACGTAGCAGGTCCTGCAAGATATCCTGTTGTAGTAATATTACCATAGCTTCTGTTACCAGAAATGTATGTGCCTACACGAGCATCAGTGTAATAAACATTTGTTGAACCTTCTTCAACATTATCAGTATCAATTGATGATAAGCTACTTGAAGGTACTAAAAAACCAGTATGCAACATTGAAGTTGTAATAGCATTATTAGCAATATGATCTGTAGTTATATAATCGTTAGGTATTTTACCCGATAATAACTGACCACTGCTGTCTAATAGTTGAGATAATCTTCTGTTTATTGTAAATGCCATAGTACTTATTTATATCCTATTCTTCTAATGTTTCTATTCTTGTTGTTAAATCTTCTATTTTTGTTATTGCTTCTTGTAGTGCTTTAGTTAAAAGCGGCACAAGTTTTGCGTGATCGATACCTTGATATTCAGGATTGCCATCGCTATCAAGTTCATCCTTTGTTCCGTGTGTAGCTTCAGGAACTATGTCTTGTACTTCGTGAGCTAAGAAACCGTCAAGAGTAGTATCACCGTCTGCTATAAAGTTAAACCTTGATGGTTTTAATTGTTTTAATCTTGTTGTTGCATCCCAATCTGTAACTACATTTTCTTTTAATCTATAGTCTGATGAGGTGTAATATGATGTACTTGACCCATTAGTTCTTATAGTTCCTACAGTACCATTTGGGTTTCTAAAGTTTGCTACATCAATAAGACTTGTACTTGTTGTTGCCAATACCAGATTTTTTCTACCTACACTATCTGCGATAAATCCTGAACCACCTCCGTTACTACCCGTTGGTTCAGCCGTATTACCAACTATAAAACTTCCACCATATGTAAAACGACCTCTTTCGTTTGGAGCATTGTTATAACTAGCAGTAGTAAAGGTCATATCACCGGGAGGACTAGCTTGTCCATCAGTACCGGTAACAACTTTTATTTCTGCAACGGCATGTGGTCCCATGCCTGTAGTATCAGAAGTCATAAATTCTAGAGTAGCAATCTCTCTATTTAAAGTCCAAGTTCCGCCACCGCCATTACTTGAATCTCTTATACTTATTCGCGGTTGTTGGCCAAATACTTGAAGTTCATGCTGAGGGTCATCTATTCCAATACCAACGTTTCCAGTTGAACCTTTAATTTTCATTCTACTAACTAAAGAACTA
>Ga0206682_10000018_pt1 | contig 129443 bp, 80 predicted proteins | sample M240m12015metaG_FD_155444 | JGI IMG/M metagenome (GOLD analysis project Ga0206682, IMG submission 155444) | Ammonia-oxidizing marine archaeal communities from Monterey Bay, California, United States - M2 40m 12015 | ecosystem: Environmental > Aquatic > Marine > Intertidal zone | place: USA... | reverse complement strand
CACCGACGTCTTGGCGCTCGACGCGACGAGCGCCGCCGCGCTCGCGAACGCGCCCAAGTATCTGGACGTGCCCCCACCGCCGTCGGCTGTACAATCGACGACGCGTGCTATTCCGCCGCCACCTCCTCCATCGTCGACATCAGCGCCGCTCCCACCGCCGCCGCCGCCGCCCCGCGCCGCGACAACGATGGTCGAGGTGCCCCCGCCGCCGCCGTTTGTCGAAAAGCCGATGGGGCTGTTCAAAGCCATCTTCGAAAACTCAGACGACGACGTGGAAGCTGAAGAGGAAGCGAACGAAACGGAAGCGGACCTGGACGCCATCAAGGCGGCGCTTTCGACGCGATCGGACCCGGCGCCCGTCGAGGAGAAGGCTCGGCAGACCGAGGGACCTGTGTGGTCGTCGGCAGTCATGACAAACCCCGCGGCGGCGAGCGAGCGGGATTCCGAGAAGCGCAAGCGCTCGAAAAAGAAGAAAGAGAAAAAGGAGAAGAAGGAGAAAAAGCGTTCGAAAGATAGCCGTAGACGACGCAAAAAACATAGAAAGCGTTCGAGACGCAACTACGATTCGTCGTCGTCGTCGTCGTCGAGTTCGTACACTAGCGATTGATTTGAACAAGAATGTTCTAGATTCTAGCCTATTCATTTTGCGTTTGCCGCTCCTGCGCGTCTTCGTTCTCGTCGACATCGAAATTAGTAGTCGGCTCAACGCTCGCGCCAATGAAGAAGAAGATGTTCTTAACCATGGCTTCGCGAATGGATTCAACCAATGACACAAACGCTCGCGCGCCGTCGATGCGAAACTCATCTTTCGGGTCCAAGTGACCGAAGCTTCGCACTTGTACGCTACTGCGCAACACCTCCATCTGCACCAAATGCCGCTGCCATAGTTCATCTATGGCGCGAAGAGCCCAAAGTCGCTCGACGCTTTCGAGTTCGGCGCGATCGTAGTCTTTTGCAGCCAGACGCGCGAATCGATCCAAGTACAGTTGCACGGCGGATTCAGTCAGGTATGAGCGTAAACGCCGAGCCTTCGCCGCGTGCCAGCCCTTGCTCCAACGACGAATGTACTCCTGCGAGTCGCGGACATCGGACGGTGGAGCTAAACGGTTGCGTAAACGTTCATTTATGGCGGCGTCCGAAGCTTCTGGTTCGGTGTCTTCCATGAGTGGGCCGACGACGCCCTCCGGCATGACGATTTCAACGCCCGCGATGGCCGCGAGGACGATAGCGGGGGCCACTTTCAAGGGTGGCATCTCGTGCGGAATGGGTAAATCACCTCCGCTCAATATAGCGTCGCGAATTGAATTCTCCCCGACCGCATTCACGCCCGGAAGGTAATGCGGCCTGTCGCCCGTGGGTAATCCGCGCGTCAAGGCGATGAAATCTGTTCGACCGATAAACACGCAACGCAGCTCACTCAAGAGCTGTTCGTAATTCCACTTTTTCGGGTGAACATTGCCCGAAACACCCGCACGTTCGCACGCGTCGTCGACGACTCTGGCCATATACTTGAACAAGCGCTCACGCAGCGCCGACTGGCTGCTCAGCAGAATTTGTCGCCGCAACTTGTACACCGCCTCGCGCTGACCATCGAGCACGCGATCGGATTCGAACGTGGACTGTCGGTGCGATGACAGGTAGTCTTCGATTTGCTTTTGAACCATGCGAAGCTGACCGTCGACGATATCCGAGACGATGGGCGAGTACTCATCGACGCCGGCGAACATCCACAACTTATCGTTTCCCCAACCAGGCATGTACGTTTGTAACAACTCGTCTTCGGCCGACACACAGAAAACCGTACTTCCCGGATCACCCTGACGTGCGGCGCGACCGCGGAGTTGGTTATCAACGCGTCGACTGTCGTGAATGGAGGTACCGATGACTTGCAATCCGCCGACTTCTCGAACTTCTTCTCGTTCGTCGGAGCACTGCTTTTGGCAATCTCGCAAGACGTGGTACGCGGCAACGTTGACGAAATGCATCAACACTCGATCCTTATCCCATGCACCCGGCTTCTCCCCTCGACGTAGCAGTTCCTCTGCCTTGACCAACGCTTCTACCAACAATTCTTCAGCTTGTTCTTCGCTTAGCGATCCCGCCGAGGCAGTGGATTGCGTCGCCACATGCTCCGCCTGATTGAGCGTGATTTGGGCCTCTTGGGACAGATCAACGTACATGAGCAGAGCTGCGTCACCGATATCCCCTAGATCAAAAGCGGGCCAAAGTTTCTCCTTCAACGCACGCTTCGCCAAGCCCACAGGGCTACCACCGAGTAGAATGTCGGTACCGCGCCCAGCCATATTTGTGGCGATTGTCACCGCGTACTTTCTCCCAGCCTGTGCGATGATCTCGGCTTCTCTCGCCGCATACTGCGGACGCGCGTTTAGCAGCTCGTGTGGTACGCCAGCAATTTTGCGCCCATCGTTCGTCACCCATCGATGCCGCGAGAGCAAGTCACTCAAAATTTCGGAATTTTCCACCGACGTCGTACCCACGAGTACGGGTCTGCCTTCGGCATGACACCTCTCAATCAAATCCACGACGGCGTACCATCTCGGTATGCTGTTTAAGAAGAGCGATGTCTGGCTATCTATTCGTAAATTGGGCTTGTTCGTCGGCACGCGCGCCACGCCGAGATTGTACGTGGTGAAGAACTCTTCCGATTCCGTCGACGCCGTGCCCGTCATGCCGCTCAGTTTCTTGTATAGCTTGAATAGACATTGGTAAGAAATGGATGCGATGATTGAATTCTCGCCATTAATTTCTACGCCTTCCTTCGCTTCGACGGCTTGATGCAAGTTATCATTCCATCGCCGATTCATCTGCACTCGCCCGGTGGACGGATCGACGATGATGACTTTGCCGTCTCGCACAATGTAATCGATGTCCTTGATAAAGAGCGCCCTTGCCTTGACGGCGAGCAGAATGTACTTGCCCCAAGGGTTTTTTGCATCCCACAGATCGTTCACACCGAGGATCTGCTCCGCGTGCAACATGCCTTCGTCGGTGAGTTCGGCTGTTTTCTCCTTCAAGACGACTTTGAAGTCGCGCCCGGGGATTAAGCTTTCCGCAACTTTAGCCGCGGTCACGTACTGATCGTCGTCGTTCACGTCGCCCGTGCCAGTGATCAATAGCGGATTGCGTCCTTCATCGATTAAGACGCTGTCGACCTCGTCCACGATGGCGAAATTGAACGGACGCGTCAACACGACCAATTCTTCCGCGTCGTTTGCCATGTTGTCGCGCAAGTAATCGAACCCAATCTCCGTGTTTGTCACATACGTGATGTCACACGCGTACGCCCGCTGCCGCTCCTCTGAAGTCATGTCAGATTGAATCACGCCCACCGTGAGTCCTAAGAAACGATATATCCTTCCCATCTCCGTCGCGTCGCGCGCTGCCAAGTAATCGTTCACCGTCACCACGTGCACGCCCTTGCCATCCAACGCATTCAAATACGCGGGTAAAGTCGCCACCAAAGTCTTTCCCTCCCCTGTACTCATCTCCGCCACCCATCCCTCGTGCAAAAGCGCCCCCCCGATCAATTGCACGTCGAAATGTGTCAACCCGAGCTCGCGCGTCGACGCCTCTCGCACCACCGCGAACGCCTCCACTAAAATATCGTCCAACGTCTCCCCAGCTCGCAGCCGCGCGCGAAACGCGTCCGTCTTCCCGCGCAGTTCATCATTTGTGAGACTCCGCACGTCACGATCCAGCGCTCTAACCGCATCGACGACGCGCGTCTGCAGTTCTGCGATTTGCCTAGCGTCGCCGTCTCGCCAGGCGCGGTCGCGTGCGACCGACATCATCGCCGTCGTCGTCGACGTCGACGCGTGCTCGAGCTCGTCATCGTCGAAGGACGCCGACGCCGACGCACCGATCGATCGCGCGTCGCCGTTCGTCGTCGCTCGCGCGCGCACGGCGGCGATTCGTCGTCGACTTTGAACCATCTTGCGGTGCGTCGTCGGTCGCCCGTGGTTCGCGCGCGCGCGCGGCACGCGCGACGGTGCGAGCGGCGCGTGCGAGCGCACCATACCACGCGCCATTTTGCGCGCGCGACGCGGACGAGCGCGCGCGGCGAAGTGCGGAGCGTTGGTGAATGAGTTTTCTCAAAAGTTCCGGGGACGACGCGCGAAGACGCGCGGGCGCGAAAGAGCGCGCGACCGGCGAAGTTTCTGAGAGATTGCTACATCTTCAGGCTATGCTCGGGCTAAAAAGCTAGGAAATCCTCACTGCTGCTCGTCGGGATCGCGCTCGACTGCGGCGCCGGCGAGCCAGCGCTCTAAGTCTTCGTCTCGGCGCGCGTTGCGATACGCGCTCCATCCGTCACCAGAATCGCTCGACGTCAACTTTTCCGCGCGCTTGCGATCGGCCAGCTCTCGCGCACGCTCCTTTTTCATCTGCGATTTTGTGTTCAGTTGTTTTTTAATCGCCGCCGAGCGCCGCTTCGACTCTTCGTCGTCGTTTTCGCGAAGCGCTTCGAGTTGGCGTCTAAAAATTTTCTCCGTCTTTTCGATCACGGCGCGTTGCTTTTCGATCTTCACCAAGCCTTCGCGGCATCCTTTCGCTTCGCAAGGTAACGTTCCGACGCCTTGACACTTGGCGCACGTCGTCCGACCTTTCGGATACGCGACCGCACCCCCCGGCGCGTCGACGTCGCCGACCCAGTCGAGCTCTTCCCGTTGCTTCCAACCCGCGCTCCACTCCATGCGATCCTTCAAAAACTTCACTGGAATGTCCACCGTGACCGAGGTATCGCATGTCGCGCGAAGCGTGAGCGTTTTCGCCTTGGGAGACGCACCCACGCACTCGAAGTGTCGCCATCCGCGCGTGCGCTTGTGGGCGGTCCAACGCGTCCCGACCGCGTTCTTCATGTCCACCACGTTCTTCAGGTGATAACCCCCCGGAGGAAGGAAACCTGATGCGTTACAATCCTTGCAGTCGCACCTGCCGGTGTCGCGACACTTCCTGCACGCGCACGACGGCGCGTCGGCGCCGGCGTCGGCGTCCCGAGCCCCTCGAGTCGGCGTCGTCCCCAGGCGAGCCGGCGTCGAAGCGCGCCGAGCGAAGCGTCCCGACGTGCGTCCGGACGTGGACGCGCGCGGCGACGTCGCCGCGGCGACTCGCGCGGCGAACGCCATGAAGCCTGGCGCGGCGCGGAGTGCGGGTCAATCGTCGCCTTCGTCGTCTTCGTCTCTCGCGCGTCGATTCCACCAAAACAGCACAAAGTTTGCGACGACGTATCTCGCGTCGATCGAAATGTTCGTCGTACACTTTGTGAAGAGCACGAAAAGCGCGGTCTGGTAGAGCGCTGCCGCCGTGCGATCGCTCGATCGAAGTCGATGACAACACCGCTCGAAGACAACGCCCGCGGTGTTCGCTCCGAAGAAAACAAACCACGCCTTGGACTTCAAGCCGTGAAAGAGCAGAGAAAACGCCATGACGACGACAACGGAAATCACGCTCGATCCCAGTGGGCGGTAGAGTAAACGCACGAACGCCTCGTGCAGACTGCAGTGAAACTTTCTCCAAAACGAACCGAACGACGTTCCCGACTTTAGCCAATCGACGCTGACGTCGCGAATGACAACCTGACCGTCGATGACGGCCAGCGCGTGACTAAGATTGAAGATCAACGTTGGCCCGGCCCATATCGCCGTCGTGTGCGTCCACGCGTGTGATATCTTTTCAAAGAGCGACGCGTCGGCGACGTCGGCGAAAGGATCGTAATACGTCCGATGCGCAAACTCGAGTAACGCGTACCACGTCAAGGAGTCTACGGTCTCCAACGCCGCGTACAACCACCGCCGTCGATCGTGATCACACCGGTGTCGCTCGAACTCTCTGTAAAAGCAGAAAGGTCCCTTCGCTCTCAGAGGCGGGTACAGCACGTATCTCACGAATTTTCCGAGGTCTGGCGTCGCCGACTCCTCGACGCACTCTACGCCGAAACACATGACGCGCAGCAAATCGAAGCGACACGCGCGGTAACAGTTGAACGTCGTCGCGTTCATAATTCCGACGCGCGCGACGTCCCCCGGTTCGCTTTCCAATTCATCCAAGACCAGATACGCCAAGACGCACGCGACCCAGACGTACGTGCGTTTCCGCCGCGCGCTAAACGGTGCCGCGCGCACCGCCACCGCGAACGCGTAAAACGCGCACACGAACGCCAGCACCCCGATCGTCCACCGCGCGCCGTGCGCCATCATCGCGACCGCGATCGCCATCGCCGTCGCCGCGCGTCGTCCGCGTCGTCCCGCGCCGACGTACGCCGCCGTCGACGCCACCTCCCACGCCAACGGCCCGCCCTCGACGTACTCGAACACGCGCGCGTGAAACGTCCACCGCCGTCCGATCCGATCGTCATCGCGCGCGCGCGCGCCGCCGCGCGTCGTCCGCGCCGACGTCGCCGCGCACGCCGCCGCCGCGCACCACCGCGCGTTCGCCGTCCACCCGAACCGATCGCGTCGTCGTCGTCGCCGCGGTCCGTCGTCGCGATCCATCGCGCGTCGTCGGGTCGCGGTCACCGTCGCGCGCCGTCGCGCGCGCTCGGCGTCGCGCGGTGACGCGTCGCGCGCGTCGAGCCGTCGCGTCGACGCCGAGCCGTCGCGTCAAACCCAAAAACGACGATTCGCGTCCCAGGGCCGCGATCGCGCGCGATCGATCGGGGCGTCTTATCCGTCCCGCACATCGGCGCGATGACGACGACGACGACGACGACGGCGACGACGACGGCGACGCGGTGCGCGCGCGACGCGCGCGCGCGACGGGGAGGGACGACGACGGCGACGCGCGCGCGCGCGCGCGCGACGACGGCGGCGGCGACGCGCGACGTCGACGTCGTCGTCGTCGGCGCGGGCGTCAGCGGCCTGTCCACGGCGCACACGCTGAAGATGAAAAAGATGCGCGAGGCGACGGTGCTCGTCACGGAGGCGCGCGAACGCGTCGGAGGGAACGTCACGAGTCGATCGGATGGGACGTACACGTGGGAGGAGGGACCGAACTCGTATCAGCCGGGGGATGCGATCTTGACGCTGGCGTGCGACGCGGGGATGCGCGACGACATCTTGCTGGCGGATCCGGCGAGCAATCGGTACGTGCTGTGGGACGGGAAGCTGCGGATTTTACCGCACAGCATTGAGAGCGCGGTGTTGGGGGATTTTTTGACGTGGCCGGGGAAGATTCGGGCGGGATTGGGGGCGATCGGAATCAGGCCGCCGGCGCCGGGCAAGGAGGAGAGCGTGAAGGAGTTCGTGAGCAGAAACTTGGGGACGGAGGCGTTCGAACGTCTGATCGAACCGTTTTGCTCGGGCGTGTACGCGGGTGATCCCGCGGCGCTGTCGTCCGTGGCGGCGACGGGGCGCGTGCAACGACTCGAACCGCTCGGCGGGTCGCTCGTCGCCGGCGCCATCATGGCGCAAAAGGAGGCGGCGCAGAACAAGAAACCGCGCGATCCGCGCCTTCCCGAGGTCAAGGGCCAAACCGTCGGCTCGTTCCGCGGTGGTTTGAAGACGTTCCCGGAGGGTTTGGCCAAGCAGCTCGGCGACGACGTCGTCAAGTGCAACTGGAAGCTCGTCGGCGTCTCGAAATCCGCCGAGGGCGGGTACGAGTGCGCGTACGACACCCCAGAAGGGCCGCAAACGGTGAGAACGAAGTGTTTGTTGCTCACCGCGCCGGCTTACGTCGCGGCCGAGATGGTTAAGGACATGGCTCCCGCGGCGGCGACGGCGCTGAACAAGTTTTACTACCCACCCGTCGCGTCGGTGACGATTTCCTACAAGAAGGATTCGTTCCGCCTCGACGGCACCAGCGCGTTACCCGAAGGCGGCCTCACTGGCTTCGGTCAGCTCCACCCGCGCTCGCAAGGCATTCGCACGCTCGGCACGATTTATAGCTCGAGCCTGTTCAAGGACGACAAGCGTCAACCGGACGACGAGTTCATGATTTTGAACTACATCGGCGGCGCGCGCGACGTCGCGATTAAAGACTTGAGCGAGGAGGAGCTCGTGAAGCAAGTCCACGAGGACGCCTTGAAGACAATCTTGAAGCCCGGTACGCCGCTTCCCAAGGTTGTCGGCGTCAAGGTTTGGGAAAAGGCCATCCCGCAATTCAACCTCGGCCACTTGGACGTCCTCGCCGAAGCCGAGAACGCGTTAACCGCCGCCGACTGCGGCGAAAAAGACGGCTTGTTCCTCGGCGGCAACTACACCGCGGGCGTCGCGTTGGGTCGATGCGTCGAGTTCGGCATCGAGCAAGCGGACGAAGTCGTGGCGTACTTAAACGCCGCATCCAAGAAGGCCGTCGCGGTGTGATGCCGCCCTGTAATTACAGTAACCGTTTAATATTCGCCTCGACGTTTCTCTCGCGGCTCGCCTCCGCCTCGGGCGCCACGCTCGCCGCGTCAGATCGGCAGAATCCCGCGCCTGGCGCGACCAAAACCTCGCGATAACCTCGCGAGCGTACCACATCGCGTGTACAACTGCACGCACGCGCTTCGCACGCGCGCTCACTCGCCCCGCGCGCGCACCGACGCGGCGCTCTTCGAATCTCTCGCGCGGATTATAATCGCCATCGCCGATGGGCGTCCCGAAGTTTTTCCGATGGCTCGCCGAGCGCTACCCGCTGCTCCAGCAAGAGATCGCGGGAAATCAGATCCCGGGGATCGATAACTTGTACCTGGACATGAATGGTGTCATTCACAACTGCTCGCACGGCGCAGGGACGGATGTGAATACGCGAATGACTGAAGACGAGATGATGTCCAAGGTTTTCGCGTATTTGGATCATCTGTTTCGAATGACGCGACCGAATAAGATGCTGTACATGGCGATCGATGGCGTGGCACCGCGAGCGAAGATGAACCAACAGCGGAGTCGACGATTTCGAAGCGCGGCGGAGGCGGCGAAGGACCGCGAGGAAGCGCGTGCGAGAGGCGAACCGGAGCCGGAGGGCGAACCGTTTGATTCCAACTGTATCACGCCGGGGACGGAGTTCATGGCGCGGTTGACGGAACATTTGAAATTCTACGTGCGTAAGAAGCAAACGGAAGATCCACTTTGGGCAAAGGTGACGGTGATATTGTCTGGGCACGAAGTCAGAGGTGAGGGCGAGCATAAAATCATGGAGCACATTCGATGGGCGCGAACGCAGCCGGACTGGGAGCCGAATCAAACGCACTGTTTGTACGGCCTCGACGCCGATCTTATCATGCTTGCTCTCGTCACGCACGAACCTCACTTTTGTTTGCTTCGTGAGGTCGTGAAGTTTGGCGGCGGCGAGAAAGGGCAGCCGAGCCGGGAGATTTTGTCCAATCCCACCGACGACGGCTTCATCTTGTTGCACATCGGCTTGTTGCGCGAGTACTTGGATTTAGAATTCCGCGAAAAGAATCTTCCGTTCGGATACGAGCTCGAGCGCGTCATCGATGACTTCATCTTACTGTGCATGCTCGTCGGGAACGATTTCTTGCCCGCTCTGCCGACGCTGAACATCGCCGAGGGCGCGCTGAACACGCTCTTCAAAGTGTACCACGACACGTTGCCGATGCTTGGAGGTTATATCACTGGCGATGAAGGGGGGGGTACTTTTAACCCTGAACGTTTGGAGAAGATCATGAGCATCATGGCGACGTTCGAGCGACAGGTGTTGGAAGAGCGCGCGATGGATGTCGAGAAGGAAGAGGAGAAGAAGTCTCGACGAAAAGGTCGCAACGGTGGTTCCGCGTCCGATCTCACTCCCGAGGAGAAGTTCGACAAGGATTTGAGTGAGATGAGCGACACCGAAGGCGTGCCACAAGTTTCTGCCGACCCGACAATGATGAACGCTGCGAAGCGGGCGCTGATTCTCGAAGGTGGCGAGGAGGGCTTGCAAGCGTGGAAGGATACGTACTATCGCGAAAAGCTCGGTTTGAAGATTGGCGAAGCTGCACCGCTGGGTGAAATTAGACAAGCTTATTTCGATGGTTTGAACTGGGTCTTGCGTTACTACTATCGTGGTGTTGCGTCCTGGACTTGGTACTATCCCTACCATTACGCGCCGATGGCGAGCGACTTGTGCGCCGGCATGGGCGGTCTCACGTCTGAGTTCGATTACGGCGAACCGTTCAAACCTTTCGAGCAGCTCATGGCTGTACAGCCACCATCGAGCTCCAAGTTACTCCCCGAGCCATTCCGCCACTTCATGGAAGATCCGCAGTCGCCCTTGGCTGAGTTCTTCCCGGAAGACATCAAAGTTGACTTTGAAGGCAAGCGCAACGACTGGGAAGGCGTCGTGCTGTTGCCCTTTTTGGACGCCGATCGCTTGAAGGCTGCGGTCGCTTCCGTGGAACCGTCGCAGCTGACTGCGGGTCAAATCGCGCGAAATGTGCCCGGTAATCTTATATATTTCAACCACGCCCCCTCGGGCGCGGGAGACGTGCAGAGCACTTTGCCAAAGTCCTTTGCAGGCTTGTTTCCGGCGAAGAGTAAGATGACCATGCGCATGCCGCCGGGCGAGTTCCCGGATGAGATGAAGTGCTTCGGTGGCGAAGATTCCGTGTTTCCAGGAACGACGCTTGGTTTAGACAGTCCAAGCGGCTTCCCGACGATCCGCACACTCCCCGTGTCGGGGTCTTTGAAAACCGCAGGCGTCAAAGTGTTTGGAAACGCGTCGAAGAAGGAATCGCTCATCATTCAAATCAACGGCGTAGACGTAAACTTGGTCGGAAACTTGGCGGGAGTCGGTGCGAAGGACATTGCTCCAAGTCTCGTGAATAAACGTGTGCAAATTAAGTGGCCATATCTCCAAGAAGCTCTCGTCGTGGGCGTTTCCGACTCGAAGGAACGCATCGTTCCCGTTATCGGCAAGCCAAACGAGTTAGCAAGCAAGCCGAATAATGCCACGGAATGGAGCGCGGACATGGAAAAGGTTACCCGCGAGTATCTCGAGAAGTACGGTGTTAGTGCAGGGCGTTCGAACATTGCGCTACATTGCCGTGCGTGCGAAGGGCTCGTGAGACATCCGGACGGATCTTTGCAGAAGCGTTTCTCCAAGACAGAGATGACGGTGCCGATTCAGCTCGTCATCGCCAAGCACAACGCCCCTTCGACGCGTATGGACGAGCGTCCCGCGCTCGACGTCGGTGAGTCTACTGGTGATTTCGTCGACGGTGATGTCGCGCTGTTCCTGGGTCGCTCAAACTTTGGAGCGCTGGCTGTCGTCACGGATGTTTCCCCCGCTGGTTTGGGCGTCTCGCTTCACCCCGTGCCTCTGGACACTGGCTTGTCGCGCCGCATTTTAAAAGGCGTTGGACAACGTTACATGGCCAGCGGTGAGATGGCACGTAAACTAGGAGTGAACCCGAAAGTTATCGGTTGCCTCACGGGCGCGGTCTGGGTGCAAGAGAGCGCCAAGGCGTCTCGCGGCGATCGCGTCGACGTCGGTCTGAACTTGAAGCACAATGGTAAAATGTTGTGCGTCGCGGGCTACTGTCGCCCGACACAAGGCGACAAGCCGGGTTGGGAATACAGTCAAGAGGCGTTGCGAGTGTTGCAAGAGTACAAGCGTGCGCATCATTGGGTTTTCGCCGCGGTCGATGCCGTTGATGACATGCGCGACGGAATCAACCTCGAAGACTTCATGGCGGACACGCCCGAGGCTGGACGTCTCGCCGCAGTCAAGGGCGTGAAGGCGTGGTTAAAGGCGCATCCCATCGCACGCCGGCCGCTTGTGCCAGCTTCGTCACAAGTCGCGACGGAGGAAGCGATTCGAACGCTCGTGAGCACGACCGCCGGTGGTGGTAAGCAGCCCAAGGTGGTCGATCTCGAGGGCGTGTCTCCGCTCTTGCTCATGCGCCCGGTGACCGAAGGTGCCATCGTCGACTTGTACGCCGGTGGTGATTTCGAACTCGGCGATCGCGTCATCATGGTAGGAGACAGTGGTCAACCCGCGTTTGGTTCGCGCGGCGCGATCGTCGCCGTGCACACGTACACGGACGCGCACACGCAAGACGCGCACGCTGAATCTGTGGAAGTGTTGTTCGACGAAGACTTTGTCGGCGGTAACGATCTTCACGGTATGATTCCAAACAAACGCGGCGCCATGCTTCCGGTGGCGCAGCTCATCAACTTGTCGCACCCGCCTGCAATGCCGAACCTCGGCAGCGCGGCGCCCAAGGTTGTGGTTAAAGACGCCAAGGGTGATATGAGCGCTCCGACGCAGTGGAGCGAGCGGGCGCCCAAGATCGAACGCGAAGTCGTCGTGCAGCCGAAACTCCCCGAGAAGGACAGCAAGGGCTTCGCCAGCGCGAAGGGCGCTGGTCGGGGCAAGGCGAAAGCAAGCGCCGCTCCGTCACCAGCGATGATTCCGAGTAACGCGCGCATGCTCTCGATGTTGAACAACGCCAAGATTGCCTCCGTCGAAGCCAAGGCGGCCAAGCCGAAGAAGGCACCGATGAGCGTGGCCGAGCTCGAGGCGCAAATGCTCAAGATGATGTCGCCTCCGAAACCACCGGCCAAGCCCGCGGATGGGTTGAAAAAGCTCGTCGGCGTAAAAAAGAAGCCGATGAGCATCAAGGAGTTGGAGGAGAGCATCTTGGCCGCCGCCGCCTCTGGCGACGCGCCGCCCGCGCCGCCGGGCCCCAAACCGACCGAATCCCCCAACCCTCCGCGCAAGCCGAGAACGAAGAAACCAGTCGCCGCCGAGCCCGCCGCAACGCCACCGCTCCCTCCGACCCCACCACCGATGCCATCCGCCGCCATGCTGTCGAAAACCGCCGCGAACGACGCGTCCGAACCCGCGTCGAGCGCCGAAGCCGAAGCCGAAGCCGAAGCCGAAGCCAAGCCCGCGACTCGCCGCATGGTTCCCCGCTTCCTTCTTCGCACCGGTAAATCGTGATCTGAGATTTGATTCGTAGAGACGTCGTCTCGACGGCGTCGGTATAACACGTTTGTAGTAGATCTGTACGCGTCTCGCTCGCGCCGTCCTCGCGCGGAGGGTTTAGGCCTCGCTGGCTGCCCGCTTATCCATCATCGCATCTTGTCGCCCGTCGCCCGCTTCGCGCGCGCACTTCGCGTCGCTCGCGGTCTCGACGCGATGTTCGCGCGCACGACGTCCACGCCCGCCGCCCTCGCGCGCGCGACGCCTCGCGCTTCGCGCGCCGCGCCGCGCACCGCCGCCGCGCGCCCGTCGTCGTCATCGATCGCGCGCGTCGGCGTCGCCGCGCGCGCGCCTCGCGCGGTGCGCGCGCCGACCGCGCGCGCCGACCGAACCGCCGTCGTCTCGCGCGGCTTGTTCGACGGCGATAAGGACGAAGGCGGCACCGCGACGGCGCGCGTGAGCACGGACGCGGTGATGATCGACCCGGTGGTCGGCGCGAAACGCTTCAGCAACTACTTCTGGGCGGGCGTCGTCACCGCGGGCAGCACGGGATTCCTGCTCACCGGCGCGTCGGCGTACCTGCACCACAACCTGGTGTTTTTCCTCGACGCGACGGACATCAAGTTCTTCCCGCAGGGATTGGTGATGTCGTTTTACGGCGTCGCCGGCGCGATGCTCGCGACGTATCTCTGGTTGACGATTTCCTGGGACGTCGGCGCCGGATACAACGAATTCAACAAGGATGAGGGAATCATGCGAATTTTCCGCTACGGGTTCCCGGGGAAGAACCGTCGGGTGAATCTGGTGAGCGATCTCGCCGACGTGCAGGCGGTTCGCGTGGAGATCAGCGAGGGCGTCAACCCGCGGCGCGTGGTGTACGTTCGATGCAAGGGCAAGCGCGACATCCCGCTCACCCGCATCGGGCAACCGCTGACGCTGGCGGAGGTGGAGCAGCGCGCGGCGGATTTGGCCAAGTTTTTGCAGGTTCCGATCGAGGGTCTTTAACGCATCCTCGTCCTCGCGTCCGCCTTTGCTTTAATCATTGATTTACTCAACCTTAGCGCACCACATTCGCCGCTTCGTTCGCGCGCCTCAGTCCGCGACGCCCGCGCGATGCCGCGCGAGCGCGTCCGCGACGTCACCGCCGTCGACGTCGACCTCGCGCGCGCGCCGCGCGACGTCCTGACGCGCCTCGCCGACGAATTGCGACCGCGACTCGACGCCGCCGCGCGCGCCGCGCGCGACGCCTCGCGCGTGTTCTCGCGCGAGCGCGCGCTCCTGGACGCGCTGCGAAGGAAATCGCGCGCGCAGCACCGGGCGTCGAAGCATCACGGCGCGCTGACGCGCGCGTGCGCGCGCGGGAGGACGTACGACGCGCAGGAGGCGGTGGCGAAGCTCGAGGCGTTGGCGCGAGACGTCGACGCGTGCGCGCGCGACTCGCGGTTGGCGTACGGAAACGATGCGCTCGTCATGCCGGCGCGCGCGCGCGCGGACGAGGCGATGCGAGCGGCGTGCGCGGCGTGCGCGGTCCTGAGCGAGCTGCAGGGAGCGGGAGAGGATTGCGTGGAGGCGTTCGCGGGGCAGCTCGGTCGCGGGTACTTCATGGCGCTGAGCGCGACGGCGACGGCGTGCGCGAGTCGGGTGCGGTGCGAGAGCGCGCGGGTGTTGCGGGCGCTCGTCGGCGCGTATAACGTCGTGGTGGACGTTCGGGAACACTTACCGCCGCCGGGAAGGTACGACGCGGCGTTCGGGCGACGACCGCCGGCGGAGTTGCGCGTGGCGACGGCGGCGGACGGCGGCGTGCGCGCGACGCCCGTGGGCGACGACGAGGTGCGCGCGGACGAGGAATTGGACGTGTTTTGGGCGTCGGCCGTATCGAACGCGCGAGAGGGCGCGGAACCGAGCGCAGATGTGAACGTGGAGGCGGACGACGAGCTGAGCGAGCTCGGCGTTCGCGTCGATCGCGACGACGTCGCCGAACGCGACGTCATCAGGGTGGCGAAGCAGTCGCAAGTGCCTCAGGCTAAGGCGCGAAAATACGAGCGCACTGTGAGTGTGGCGTCGCCATTCGGCGCGCTCACCGCCGCTCCCGCTGTTTTAAACCCATTCGCGCCGAAAAAACGTCGAAGAAAGAAGAAGGGCGGCGGCGAGGAGCCGCCGACGGCGGGGAAAAAGAAGAAACCGAAGCGGAGCGACGCGCCAAAAACTGCCGCAGACGCGTTCGAGCGATTGCGTCAAATAAGCTCGTACGGAGGCGGGCCCGACTAGCGTAGATTAGCGTAGAAATAGTGTGGTGGTGTACAATACAAAATGCGCGACGACCGAGCACGTTCGTTTGTTCGTTCGTTTGCGCGTCAAACGTCAATCAAGTATCAATCGACACCGCGCTCAGCTCATGAGCGCGAGTATCTCGTCTCTGAAAAGCAACCACTGCCCCGCGATTTCACGCCCGACGTCGCGCGTCAAGCGCGCGTCGTCATACATGACCGCCGCGGCGATCGCCATCCAAAATACCGCCCACAACCCGGCGAGCGCGAGCGCCACGCGCGTTGTCGCGCCCACCACCACACCGACGCACATCACGAACGTCTCCGGCGTCCATCGTTTCACGTTCGCGCCGCGTTCGCCCTTCGCGACAGCGACGGCGTCGCCATCGTCGTTCGCCCCGCGACCGGCGATTTCGCACGCCTCTGGCGACGCCTCGAACGCCGCGTTCTCCCGCGTCGACCACGTCGTCTTCGACCGTTTCACCGCGCTATCGATGTCGCCGTCGCCGTGACGCGCCACGCGATCGTCCGCATCGCGCGTCACGAGCGCTTTCCGTTCCGCCTTGACCGCGCGTTCCAACGCTTCGATGCGTCGCTCGTGCCTTTCGGTCATCGCGTCCAGCGCGTTCGCCATCTCTTCGAGCTCGCGTCGGCTCGCCCGCGCGAGCTGCGTCGCCTTGTTCGCGTCCGCGGAAACGGCGTCTTTGACGTTACGCAGGCGCGTGCTGAACGTTTCGAGCGCGTCGTCGACGGCGCGTTGAAGCGCGTCGAGACGGACCGAGAGCGCGTCGTCGGCGGCGGTCGTCGTTCGCGCGCGCGCGTCGTCGCGCGCGGGCGCGCCCGCGAGCGAGACGTCGTGCATCGTCGTGTCGTTACGTTCGAGCGCGTTTTCGCGACGACGAGGTCGTCGCGCGTCGCCGTGTGCCGTGGGAGACGAACCGACTCTTTGCTGTCTCGTCGCCGAATCGGCGACGCGCGCGCGACCCGAGCGCCGCGCTTAATCGTACTCCACACCGGCGAACGCGAGGCCCAAAGCCGGTGCGGGCGGAGCCGCGGCCCGACGCTCGCGCGACCGGGCGATTCTGAGCAGGACGTCGTCGTCGCCGGCGAAGACGGCGGCTTCGCGAATCGTCGTGGCGACGAGACAGCGAATCAACTTGCGCAAGAAACGGTCTGCGACGAGCTCGATGACGATGACTTCGTCGGCGTCGATGTCGGTGATGTCGATGGTGTCGTCGTGAGCGTCGTTTCGGCTTTTCGAGCGCCGAACGCCGGCGGTGACTTTGGAGTCGTTGTCGCTGTCGGCGCCGTCGCCGGGCGGCGAAGGCAATTTCGCCTCGAACGCCCTCGCGACGCGAAACGTGACGACGGAACTCTTCCCAGGCGGCGTGCCTCGCGCGAAGGCGTGCATATCGATCGGCGCGTTCGCGCACTCGCGCACGAGCGCGGCTAAGATTCGATCGATGATGCGCGCGTCCAAATCAGCCTTCGGCGTGCGCGACTCGCGAAACGCCTGATTCTTCGGCAAGCAATACACGTACCGTCGACTCTTCGCCGCGAATGTCGCGTGAAACGCCGAGCCCGTCTCGCGCACGTCCGACACGCGCAACAGACCCGCTTTGCCCGGCGCTGAATCCTCATTCACCAACCGCTCAATCTCCGCCGCGGAGATGGCGTCCGACTTGCTCCAAAGCGATACGCAGCTGGCGAGCGCGCTCACGCCGCGATCCGTCCTCCCCGCCGACGGCGTCGGGCGCGTCTTATCCAACACCGGTCGCAGCGCCAACTGCAACGCCGCCGACACCGACGCGCACCCCGGCTCGAACGTCCCGTCGTACGCGAAATCCCTCGACGCGTTCCACGCGAAGCCCGCGAACGACGGCCCGTGATACGTACACTTCGCCGCGAACGTCCTTCGTCCTTCCCTGCGTCTTCGCCCCCCGCTCGCGCCCGCGTCGTCGCCGCTCGCGAACACGATTTCCGCCGCGCTCAATCCGAGCTCGCGCAGGCACGCGTCGCCTCGCACGCACCGCCTGAAGAATCGCTCGACGCCGCGCCACGGCCTGTCGTCCGCGAACGCGCTCTGCTGCACCGGGTCCCAGCGCCCGACGTTGAACTCGCATCCGGCCGTCGCGCCGTCGTCGAGGACCAGGGTTTGACACGGATGTCGCGTCGCGACGCGCGCGTCGTCGCTCGCGTTCGCGTCGCTCGCGTCGCTCGCCCGCGACGTCGCGCCGACCGGCGGCGGGACGCGCGCGGTCGCCATCGACCCGCGACGCGCGCGCGCGCGCGCGGCGCGCGCGCGCGACGTTCGAGACGCTCGCGCGACGCGCGCGAGACGCATGCGCGCGCGCGAGGACGCGCGGGCGCGGCGTCGCGCGCCGATGTGCGACCGCGCGCGCGTCCCGGTCGTTCGCTAACGGTCGTCACTCGACGCCGCGATGCGCGACGCCGACGCCGCGAGCGACGGCGACGACGGCGCGAGCGCGTCGGAAGAGTCGGACTCTTCGTCCTCGGGCGCGCTCGGGGACGTGGGCGCGCGCGAGCGCGATGAATTCTTCGACGAGGGCGCGGATGCGGCGGACGAGCGCGCCGTCGTTCGCGCGCTCGGTGGCGCCGACGCGGCGACGACGGACGCGCGCCTGTCCTGCCCGGGGTGCTTCGCGCTGGTGTGCGTGCTGTGTCAGCGACACGAGCGGTACAAGGGGCAGTACCGCGCGGTGTTCGCGCGAGGGGTGGAGACGTCGACGACGAGCTGTCTGCGGCCGACGGACGACGACGGCGACGGCGCGGACGAAAGGTACAGGGAGGTGACGTGCGCGCAGTGTGGGACCGTAGTCGCGGTGCAGGATGATGATGACGTGTATCATTTCTTTAACGTGTTCAGCGCGGGGTGATGGTGAGTGATGGGATCGACGACGCGAACGCGGCGGGACGGGACGGCTGCTATTTACGTCGTCGCCGAGTAAATTTCTCGTCGCGAGACGTCATTCGTGCGCGCGCGACGAAAACGGCGCGACCATGCGGAAACGTGCTGACGTCGGTGGATCGATGGCGTACGAGACGATGACACCGGCGTCGCACGGTGAGGGCGAGGACGACGCGACGGCGACGAGCGAGTCAAACGCTTTGACCAACGGGATTTTCAAAAGCGGAGATACACGTAAACACGCGCGCGCGGAGACGCCACCGACGCTTCGGGATGCTGCGTGGGACTGGATAAGCGTACAAGCATGCATCGTCGCAGGCATCATCGTGATAACTGGCTACTTTTCCTTCATATCCACCGGTACGTGGCGCAAGTGCGTGAAATCTCTCGACGTAGACCTGCGTGATGCTTCGGGGCGAGAAGAAGTCATTCGAACGTTTCTACGCTGCACTTTCGCGCGCGAACGAGGTAAAAACTATCGACCGTGGCGAATGGGTGACTTTTCCGTGCTCTTCGTGCGGCTGTCGACGATCACATTTTACGGCGAGGTGATTTTTCACCAGATGAGCGCGTGGCACGTCTCAAAATATCGTAAGTGGCGCACAAAGTTCGCCGTGCAATCGTTCGCGCAAATGTACATCGTTTACTTTGTCATGATATCGATTTTGGGGTATCACTCGACATATTCTCACATTGTCGTCCTGAACTCCTTTAGTGCGCTCTTCCTTTGCGGTGCGACGGCGAAGGAGTTTTGGAACACAAAAGGTTTGAGTTGGTTCTGGACGTACTTTTTTGGACCTGGCATCATCGGTAGGCCAGTGGTTGAATTCTTCCTCGTCATCGTCGCCGATCCGAACGTTAGCGCGCCTCTCAAGCTCGCCGTGCGGTTCATTTTTCTGCCCTTACTGTGGGAAACTTTTCGCGGTTTTGAAAGGCACTTCACGAGGTTGAATCCGTCTCCTGGGCCGTGCCTTAATCTTCCGTATTTCATCTCTAGCACGCTCCAGGAGTCCTTCGTCTCGAGGTATGTGATGTTTCTGCTCTCTGCGGGCGGTGCGGTGAAAAGCATGGCAACCGTGCAGGCGATACTGGCTTTACACGAACTCATGATGAACGTCGTGCAGAAGGATCGAGACGTGCACTTGGTTAAGTTATTCCTCGGAAAACAGTCCGCGGAAGCTCTGCTCGTGTCGCGCAAGCAGCACGATATCGTTGCCTTAAACTCAATCGTCTCTTCATTCGCAGAGATTTGTGCAATCATCGTGATTTCTCTGTACTTGTATGTCTTTCGCATGGCGAGCGAAGGCAACGAGGACGTCGTCGACTTGAAGGCGTACGGTGTGCAGGCGATAAACTTGATAGCGATCGAAATGGTGCTTTCGTTCTTCATCATGTACGTTCAGCAACGGTTCCACGGTATACGACACGGCGATGTTTTCCCTAAAGGGTATTTTTTACGCAAGGGAAGATGGCTCGCCGTGAGCTATAAATTCGTCGTTTTTCTGTGGATCACCGCCATGATGGCGCACAAGGTGACAATTTATCTCGTTGGTAATCAGTTCCACAAGTACCTGTGCCCGCGTATCAACGATGATGGGAGCGTCTTCACCTTTCAATGTTCGACAGAGGATTACAAACTCGCGCCAGGAGGGTTTTACTACAACTCGGAGGCGTGGTTGATTCAACAGTACGACTATCCCGTCGCCGTTTTGTCGGACAAGGGGTAGTGGCGGTCGCGTGGTTGTTTGTCCGCGAGCTACAAGCGAAACAAACTGTCACAAAGTAGAAGATGTAATAGCGATAGGTTTACTGAAACACACCTCCCGATAAAATAGTTTACAAATCGCGCGCACTTCTATCCTCGGGTAGCGTGGGTAAAGACAAGCTCTCTAGACTCACGCCGCGCGAATGCGTCGGAGTGCGATCTTGGCTACTCCGACGACCTCCTGGGACGTCGGGAAATTGCGTTTCTTTGCCCCAAACATCAGCGAAAGACAGTTTACGACGGTGTTTTGGCGCCTTGATCTCCTCCGCTTTCACCGGAGCGATTCCTAAGCTTTCAACGACGACGCCGTGTAAAGTACCACTTCTTCGAGGCGACTTGAGTTCAACGTCCACTTTTTGGCGAGGCTCGACGCCCTCCTTTTCGCTCGTTCCGCCGGACGACCTCCGGATAGCTGCGTCTCTATCTTGCACCTCATCGGCTAAAGTCGGCCTAAAATATCGCATGAACATGATGGACGCAATGTAGGGCCAGATGGAGATGATCGCCACCGGCCAAAACCCGAGCCAGTATTTCATCACCTGAGACGTTATCGGTAAAAACGTCTTGTAACTGTAAGTGGAGTAGTACACTTCCGTCTCACTTAACGCCATGTTCAAGATGAACCACAGTAGGATGGAACCCCATATGACTACGTGATGAAATAAAGTCCAAAAGTTGCACAACAATCCGAGTTGTACGTTCAAAGCGATGAGGAGCGCAGTGTACAAAGTCGTTCCGACCTCCCACAGCCCAAACGGCTGTCCGCTTTCCGCGTCCGCTTCGCCCGTGTGGATGCCGTAGAAGACCATAACGAAGCTCACAACCGCGACGTAAATACCGTACGCAAACCAAGTCAAACGACGGCGCGACGTAAACTGTGAGTTCGCCTGTGTTTCTCTGTACAGTTCCGGAACCTCCATCGAACTCTGCGGTTTCACGTCTTGGTCAAGGATACCGAGCGCTAGTACCGGAAAGTTGGTGAAGAAAATGTTGAACGACGACATCAGCCAATCGTTGTACACAGTCTGTCCGCTGGCTTTGGTGTGCATGTTGAATATGAAAATAGTCAAACCAAAAGCGATGTTCTTAAAGAAGAAGTACGTCACCATGCGTGCAATTCGCTTGTAATTGTATCGACCGTGGAGGAGAAGAAGGCGCTCCAAGAAGCGGAACTGGGCAAATGCGAAATCCGACGCCATGACTGCTTGCATACCCTCTTGGCCACTGATGCCGACACCGATGTGAGCGGCTTGAATCATCCCGACATCGTTCGCACCGTCACCGATAGCGAGCGTGATGCGTCCAGAATCCTTCACGAGAGTCGTCACGAGCGCCTTTTGTAAAGGCGACACGCGGCAGCAAATAACCGCGCTGCACTTGGTTCCCAGGGCTAGGAAGCTTCCGGCGAGCTCTGGTTTGAGAGCCAGCGTGAGCGAACGACCGTCGATAACCATACCGACGTCGGCGTCGAGCTGAATCGCGGCTTCGGCGTCTACTAAACCAGCTTCAATCTGCTGCTTCACTGAGGCCATGGCGAGGCGTTGAAATGTCGCGCTGTCGATCTCGCCGTTGTTTTCTTGTTTAACCAAATCTTCGACGTTGATGACGCGGACCTTCATTTGCGGAGTGATGAGCGAGCACGCTTGCCCGATGTTTATCGCAGTATCTTGCTTGTCACCGGTGAGTACCCAAACTGCGATGTTTGCCTTCATGAGTTGTTCAATGGTACGCGGTACGCCGACTTGCAATTTGTCTTCAATCGCAGTCGAGCCCAACAGCGTGAGGTCTTTCTCGATGAGATTCGCCACCTCTTCCAGTTTCTCTTCACGATTTTGGAGAGCTTGGCTCGCCTCGATGAACTTTTCATTCCACGAAGCGTACTCAGAAGGGTTGATGACTCGACGCGCGAGGCACAACGTGCGCAAACCGCACTTTGCCCACGCATCCATGTGCTCCTGGGTCGCATCCTTGAATTCATTGCCGTTCTGAGACAGTCGCTCATAAATGACGTTGTCGGCACCCTTGGTGAAGAGAAGGATACGTCCATCGTTTTTGCTCTTCACGATGACGCTCATGCGCTTTCGAGCCGACGTGAACTCCAGCGTGTTGAGAATGGTGTACGTCACGTCCTCCGTCCCCGGTCGCCCGTCATTGAATGCTTCTTCCTCAACCGTGACTGTCGTTGCCGAACGATGCTTGAAGAAGAAGCCGAAGCGCTTTGCCGCGACGACGAACGCAAGTTCATCCGGGCTCTCCGCCTGATAAACGATTTCAGACGGCACAGGATTTCCTTCAGGAATAACCGTTTGACAAATGCCGAGTACACGGAAAAAACCGCGACAAATGTCAGCGTCTGATCTCTTATGCCACGCTCCGTTCTCAAGTCGCTTATCGCGGAAATTGAACGATGGCTCGATTGCGTCACCATTTTTTGGTGGCAACGGCTCGCCCTTGCGCTGCATGATGGCTCGTTCTATCTCCGTCACACCCTCGCCGTACGCGACGCCAGCGATCGAGCACTTGAAGAACTCCATCGTGTTGCACGTCAGGGTACCAGTCTTATCACTCAGCACGGTGTGTACCATACCGAGCTCTTCATTCAGGTTGGTCGTTCTCGCGAGCGCGGGAGTGTCCGTCTCTTCGTGGTACATCGCTCGATCCTTGTTCAGGAAGACAAATCCTTGGAAAACCTTCACCAACTCCAAAGAAACGTAAAGAGAGATTGGAATAAGATAGCCGTATAGGACGTAGGACGTGAAAAAGGCAATAACACCAACGCTGGTTCTGTTATCCGGATTGAACGTAACATCCTGTAAGTGCACGGCCAAGTACCAATGGTCCTTCGCGCCGCTACCAATCCAGGCGGAGCAATAAATCGCCGAGGCCGTGCTCATAACGAACAGCGCTATCAACATGGTGATGACGACCCCATCCATTTGCTTTTCGAGGTGCGAGCGCTTAGACGGGGTATCCGTGGCGTTCATCATAACCTTTGAATCGTGTCCAGTGTACACGCACACGCCGACGATCCATTCCGTGTTGCGAAGACTTGAACCTCGCAGCAACATATTTGAAGGATTAAGCGAGACTTTCTTACCGTTCGGGTACAACGGCGCGCCGATGGACAAGTTTCCAGAGTACGTGTACAAAGAGTTGTTTGGATGCTCGCATTCGATGAACGTCTTTCCCTCGGACATCTTCGCAAACGTTTCGCGATCAAACTTCAAGTCCGCGACGTCAACCGAACGCTTGGTTTTCAAGTTTGTTTCCCCGTCCAAGTTCTTCGTCTCGACGTAACACGCGTTTTCGTCACTCGAGCTATCGAGCATGACGATGTCGCAAGGGAAAAACTGGTCTCGCACCACGCGCACGATGTTGCCGACCTTCAAGTCGTGCCACTCGCAGTTCTCAAACGACTCCCCGTTAAATCGTTCAGTCGTCGACGTGTTTTGGACGCGATCTTGCACGTGTCTCTTGTAATCTTCTACCGCTTCCTTAGCCAGCGACAGCCCAATCACCATAGTCAAGGGCGTCCACGTCGTGTACGGCTGGATCGGCGAGACGGTCGGAAAGAGCGAAATCACCGCCACGGACAAGAAATACAGGTTCGCCACCCGACGAAACTGTTCGTACAGCCCCTTCGGCGCGAAAGTCACGACATTGTACTTCCCCGTGCAGATGGAATTATCCTTACACTTAAACTCCTTCGCCAAATCCTTCCCGTCGTTCGGTTCGCCCGCGCCGAGCACCAATTTGCGCGCCGTCGGCTTTGCCCTTTTCCGTCGCAAACGTTCGACCATCGTCGGCCTGCGCTCCAGCGCCGCCGCTGCGGTCGTCGGCGCCATCGTCCGCGCGATCGATCTTCCGCGCGATCGTCCTCGCGCGCGGGCGTGCGCGGCGCGATCTCGCGAGCAATTTTTGGCGGTTGGAAACGATCGGTCGTTCGATCGGTTCGCGCTCGCGATGCGTCTCGCGTCGCGTCGCGTTCGGGTCGAGGATGCGCGTCGCGAGTCAACGTCGGTATCGATCGACGGTGCGATGTCTCGCGCGCGTGCGGCCGCGTCGCGCGACGCGCGAGGGCGGTTGTGAAGTCTCCGGGCCTTCGACGAGTCGTGAACCGCGAAAAAACCGGTTTGAAAAATTAAATTGGCGACTGCGATTACAGCGAAAGCGAGGGCGCGGCGACGACTAGGCGACGCGAGGCGCGCCCTGGGCGTCAAGATTCACCCAGCTCGCGTCCGCGAGCGGAGCCTTCTCGGATGAACCGATGATGGCGATCGCGGGGGCGACGCCGCGGAGGTGGGCGGCGGCGACGCGAGATAAATCCGCCGGCGACGCGGCGAGCAACCCGTCGCGGAAACGCTGACGCTCTTCGTCGGTGACGCCGGTTAAGAAACCGGAGTTTCCGCGCGCGCTGGGAGCGAGCGGGGCGTCGAGTTGCTTGAACGCGCGAAGTTGAGCCTCTTCGAGCTCTTTTGTGGTGATGTTCTCCGAGTTCGTGGCCCATTCGATGGATTTGGTGAAAGTGTCCAACGTCTCCGTCGTGTTCGGATCGCGGTAGGAGAAGAAGGTGAAGAGCGAGGACATCGGGTCCGAGGCACAACCACCGCCGTAAGCGCCGCCCTTTTCGCGAATTTCACGGTGAAGGTAGCCCGCGCTCAACGCTTGCGCGAGCAAGAATAATGCCGGAGCGTCGGGGTGGCTGTACGGCAACGCCGGAAGCGCGGCGGAGCAGTAATTGGTTTGCCCCGGGATGGAGACAAACACCTTGGAAAGCTCGGGTTTGAACGTCTTCAACTTCGTCGCCACGGTGTCCTTGTCGCTCGGACTGGCGGCAACCGGCTTGATATCTTTCAAGAACTTTGCGAATCGACGTTCGGTGGCGGAAAAGCTTTCTTTTTGGCACGCGATGCGGCATCGCTGTACGCGCTCGGGGCGAAGCGCGAACGCGGCGATTTCGGCCATCGCGGTTTCAACTTCATCGATCGCGCCTTCCTTGGACAAGCGCGAGACGAGGCCGACGTGAGGCAATCCACTCGTTTCGTTCGACAACGCACTCGTGGCGCTGATTTGAGCGCCTGCGAGGTTTCTCGCGTATTGCATGCCTTGCTGTCCAACGGAGGCGCCGAGTGCGGCGGCACGACGTGTCAACAACAACTTGACGCGCTCTTCTTCCCCTCGCCACTTCGCCGTTTGCAAATCGGTGAGAATATCGAACATCGCGTCGACGTTGCGTTCGAGCGCGTGACCGCTGATGGACAGCGACATCGTCGGCGTACCTTTGCCGTCGGTGGGAGTACGAACGACGGAGCCGACGGAAAAGCCGCCTGTGCGAAGCTTGATTTGTTCCGCCAAATCCTTGTACTTCATCTTTTCCGTGCCGAGCTGATCGATGAAATCCATGAACATGTCTAAATAAGGCACCAACCGCTGCGGAAGACCATCCAGATCAAAGTGCGTGCTAAAGTAGACGACACCGTTGGTCGGTTGCTCGTCGTACTGAAGCGGAATGTTACCGGCGATTTTCATATTCTTCGACCCCCAGCGCTTAATGTCTTTCGGCACGGCCTCGGCGACGATCAGGGTGGGTAACACCGATACGTCTTCCTTCTTATCTTGATTCTCTTTGAGCACGAGCGCGTCGGCGACGATCTTCTTCTTCTGGTCCTCGGTCAACGTCTTTTCGATGCTCTTCAGCTTTGCCTTCTCCGCTTCGTCGAGCTTTTTGTCGTAATCAGGATCAGTGCGCGCGGTGATCGTGAGACGGTGCGTGTTGTCTAAGAACCACTTTTTGATGAGCTTTTGCCAGTACTGCGGATCCGCGTCGAGCGCGGCGTTGAGCTTGGCCGCGAGCTCGGGCGTGCGCAACGCGCGCAGCGAGTCGCCGTCGTGCACCCACGTCGAGAAGGCTCCGAAACCGGTGTACAATCCGAACTGCGTCGTAACCGCCGCGGAGTCGAGTTCGAGCTGGTGCATCACCGCTTCGACGCGCTCGCGCGGGAACCCTTCGCGAGAGATGCGCTCGAGAACGTCGAGAATAGTCTTTTCAATCTTGTCCATATCCGCGTCGGCGACATCCTTCAAGCCGACGGCGAAGGACGTCTCTCGGCGAGAGCCACCGTAGCCAGTGCCCGGGGCGAAACCGCTCCCGAGGCCGGGCTCGAGGAGCGCTTCGTAAAGGTACGATTGCGGTCCGCTCGTGAGCAAGTCACTGGCGACGCCCAAGGCGAAGTTGTCCAACGAAACTGGATCCTCGATTTGGTTCACCATGAGCCACGCGAGAGAGATGAGCGACTGCTTGTTCGCGTCAGCCACCACCGCGTCCGCGGGTACGGTGGCTTCGACGCGCTTCGGCGCGGTGAAACGCTTTTCGTCTTCGACGATCAACTTGCTCACGTCGAGTTTATCAAAGCGGTGCAACGCCGAGTCTTCGATTTGCTGCAAAGTCTCCTCGAGCGGCAAGTCGCCGTACGTGTAAAACTTCGCGTTTGACGGGTGATAATGCAACGCGTGGAACGCCTTGAGCTGTTCGTACGTCAAGTCGGGAATGTTGACCGGATCTCCACCGCTGTTCCAATGGTACGTGGACGTCGGGAACAAGTTCTCGCCGAGCGCTCTGCCGTATCGCGCGCTCTGCGACCCCATCGCGCCCTTCATCTCGTTGAACACGATGCCCTTGTAAATCAAATCGCTCGTCGGGTCGTCCATCTTCGCGAACTCGAAGCGGTGACCTTCTTGCGAGAAATCCTCCGCGGCGATCTTGGGGAAAAACGCGGCGTCCAAGTAGACGTCGAGCAAGTTTTTGTAATCCACGCGGTTCATCGTCGAAAACGGGTAGCACGTGAAATCGCTCGCCGTCATCGCGTTCATGAACGTGCTCAACGATCGTCGCAGCATGTTAAAGAACGGATCTCTCACCGGAAACTTTTCGCTTCCGCACAACACCGTGTGTTCCAACACGTGCGCCACGCCCGTCGAATCCCGCGGCGTCGTCCGAAACGCCACGTTGAATCCCGCGTTCGAGTCGTCCGCGCCCACGTGCAGCACCTTCGCCCCCGTCTTCACGTGCTCCAGCTCCACCGCCACGACGTCGTACGGCATCACTCGCTTCGTCGACGTCACCTCGAACGCCCCTCCCGCGAGCCTCGTCCCCGGTTTCAAATTTTCCAGCGCGTCGAGCGTCGCCTTCGCGTCCTCGCTCGTCGCCCGTTTCGTCGCCGTCGCCGTCGCGTTCGCCCCCCCGACCCGTCCCGCCCCGATCGCCGACATCGACGCCGCGCTCGGACCATCACCTCTCGCCGCGTCGCTCGCGTCGCTCGCGTCGCGTCTCGTCCTCTTCGCCCGCGTCGTTCGCCGAGTCTCGTCCTCGCGAATCCGCGCGTCGTCGCCGTCGCCGTCGTCGTCGACCGTCGCGCGACCGCTCGAAGCATGCACCGCGCGTTCGGCGTCGTCTTCGCGTCGCTCGTCCCTCGTCCGTCGCGCGTTCGTTCGTTCCTTCGCGCGCGCGCGCGTCGCCGTGTGTCGTCGTCGTCATCGTCGTCGTCATCGTCGTCGTCGTCGTCGCTGTTACGGTTTTTTTTACGCGTCGGCGGCGGTTTTCGCGGCATCGCGCGACGCGCATGCGACGCGCGTGGCGGTGCGCGCGCGTCGCGACGCGCGCGATGCCGACGGCGACGACGCGCGCGAGCGGCGCGAGCGTCGCGGCGCGCGCGCAGCGGACGACGACGACGACGACGACGGCGGCGGGGACGCGATGGGGACGGACGGGCGGGAGCCAGCGACGGGGGCGCGCGGCGACGGCGCGCGCGCGCGCGGTGGGGACGGGAACGCCGAGCGTGTGCCCGGGGTGCGGGGTCGGGCTGCAGCGCGAGGACGCGAACGCGCCGGGGTACTACGTGACGCCGAGACGCGCGCTGGAGGCGGCGGCGGCGGCGGAAGAGAGGAACGACGAGGACGACGCGGAGGAAGCGAGCGACGCGTTCGAGTTCGAGGACGGCGACGACGATGTGGACGACGACGCGATCGACGAGACGTACGTGCCGCCGGGGTTCGAGTTGATGGATGAAGAAAACGTGAGCGGGTTGGACGCCGAGGAGGCGGCGGCGCGGTTGGACGCGTTGAATTCTTTGTTTGACGACGACGAGGACGACGAGGCGACGAAACGGCGGGCGAAGAAAAAGCGTGGACCGCCGACGGTGGTGTGCGCGCGGTGCTTCGCGCTGCGAACGAGCGGACGGGTGAAGAACGCGGCGGCGGAGGTACTGTTGCCGTCGTTCGATTTCGCGCGCGTCGTCGGCGATAGTTTCGAGCGGTTGACGGGCGAAGGCCGCGCCGTGGTTTTACTCATGGTCGATTTACTGGATTTCGACGGATCGTTTCCGGTGGATGCCATCGACGTCATCGAGCCGTACGTGGAGAAGGGCGTGGTGGACGTCTTGCTCGTGGCGAACAAGGTGGACTTGATGCCCACGCAGTGCACGCGCACGCGCTTGACTTCGTTCGTGCGACGGCGGTCGAAGGATTTCGGGCTTTCGCGATGCGCGGGCGTGCACTTGGTGAGCGCCAAAGCGGGGATGGGGGTGGCGATTTTGGCGCAACAGCTCGAAGACATGCTCGATCGAGGGAAAGAGGTGTACGTCGTCGGCGCGCAAAACGCGGGTAAGAGTTCGTTGATCAACCGCTTGAGTCAAAGGTACGGCGGCCCGGGTGAAGAAGACGGAGGCCCGATCGCGAGTCCGCTTCCTGGGACGACGCTCGGGATGGTGAAGCTCCCGGCGCTGTTGCCGAACAGTTCAGACGTCTACGACACGCCCGGATTGTTGCAACCGTTTCAACTCTCTTCGCGATTGAACGGCGATGAGATGAAGGTCGTTTTACCGAACAAGCGTGTCACGCCGCGCACGTATCGCATCGAAGTCGGTGGCACGATTCACATAGGTGGTTTAGCGCGCATCGACGTCTTGGAATCGCCGCAACGCACGCTATACCTCACCGTGTGGGCGTCGAACAAGGTCGCCACGCACTACGCGCGCACGACAAAGGGAGCGGACACGTTTCTCGAGAAGCACGGAGGGACGAAGATGACGCCTCCGATCGGAGAGGCTCGCATGAGACAGTTTGGCGCGTGGGGGTCACGCGTCGTGAACATCTATGGCGAAGACTGGCAAGCGTCGACGCGAGACATCTCCATCGCCGGGCTCTGTTGGATCGGCGTTGGGTGCAATGGGAACGCTTCGTTCAAGATTTGGACGCACGAGGGCGTGCAAGTCGTCACTCGCGAAGCGTTAGTTCCCGACATGGCCAAGAGTTTAATGTCGCCCGGTTTTTCCTTTGAAAACGTCGGCGGCGATTCGTCAAACAAGCGTCCGAACGATCGCGCGAATCGGCAACGCGGTCGAGGCGGCGGCGGCGGCGGCGGCGGTCGAGGCGGTCGAGGCGGTCGAGGCGGTCGAGGCGGTCGATCGCGGTCGTCATAGCGGTCAATCAATAAAAGTTGTAGTTTAACCATTCGCGCCCAAAGTCAACCATCGACAAGGGAAGAGGAACTGACTTTTTCGAGTCAACGAGGGTCCTTCGTCTCGCGCGTAAGACGCCACCTCACGCCTGATGACGTACTGCGAGTGTTGCGGAGAACAAATTTCGCACATCCCTCGTCCGCGAAAAACACGCGCGAAAAACACGCGCGAGGACGCGTACGTCGCGTTGCCGCGCGACGAGGATTATCACATGAGCGGCTATGAATTGAACGACGCCGAAAAAGCGCTTGAGTCTGCGGTGCGCGAGGCGCTCATGGACACGGTGCACCCCAAAGGAGTCGCCATGAATCGAGCGCTAGTGACTCTGACGGTGTTCAAGTTTGTGCCGCACCCGCGCGTCGGGCGTTCGTTCAAGGTCGACTGCACACTAGACGCTACCACCGGAGCGCTGGTCATCCAAAACTTTACGAGACGGAATTTCCTGAAGCTCGCGAGCGATTACGGGAGATTAGATTTTGGACAGACGGCGGTGATCATACGCACATTTTACGCGACGAAAAAGGGCGATCGAGGAATGCCGTACAAGCGCGTGCGCGGCTTCGTCATGTGGTCGAAAGGGCGGAGGCGGCCGGACGGTTCGCGAGACGTAGCTTTCGGACGAGCGTCCAAGGCGGAGTTAATCGCGTCGTACGCCATGGACCCTCCACCCCCAGCCGAGCGCGTCGAGTTCATCGGCTGATTTTTAATGTCACGAAATAAGACTCGCCGACTCGATAAATATTACACGCGAAGACGACGGATGCGCCGTAGACGCGTCAATCTTCAGATTCCTCTGCGCCCTTTTCGGCGATGCGTTGATTTTCCTTGATCCTATCCATGAGCTTATCCGCGATCCCGTCCTTCCAATCTCCACTCTCCACCTTCTTCACCTCCACGACTTCGCCGTTTTCGTCCAACTCCATCTCGCGCTCCAACGACTTCGCCACGCCGAGCACGCTCTTCCCCATCACCGCCGCCGTCACCACGTCCGCGAGCACCAAAATCACCCCAAGCTTCCCAAACTTCGTCGCCGTCTTCCCCACGTCCGCCGGTTCGCGCTCTTCGTCCGTCGTCGTCGTCGCCTTTTCCTTCGCCGTCTCGCGTCTCTTCTCCGCCGCCTCGCGTCGCCACGACTCCGACCCCGCCGCCGCGTCTCCCTTCGCCGACGCCTTGATGATCTCCACGAGATCGACGTCTTCGTCGAACGTCGACTGCATCAACCAATCGATCGGCTGGCCCGCCGCGTCGGCGCGCCGCGGCGCCGTCACCGCGAGCGCGCCCGCGAGCGCAATCATCGTCTCGCGCCGTCCCGTCGCGTCGCACCTCGCGCGCGCGCGCCGTCGCGCGCCGTCGCGCGTCGCGCGCGCACCGCGCGAACGTCGCCGCGTCGCGGTCGCGCCGCTCGACGCCGTCGCGCGCGTCGCGCGCATGATTTGAATTCGCGCGGGAAAGTGCCGCGCGCGCGACAGTTCGCGACGCGACGACGCGCGCATGCGAAGCGCCGCGCCGCGATCGACCGAATCGATCGCTGGACGCGCGAGCGCCGGACGCGCGAGCGCGAGCGCGAGCGCGCGCGCGCGCGGACGATCGACGATTCGAAGCGAACAATCCATCGATTGCGCGCGACCGATGCGACGCGCGGTGGCGCGCGCGGTGCGAACGACGCGGTGCGACGCGGCGTGGACGATCGGCGGGACGACGGCGAGTCGGAGTCGAGGGGGAGCGGCGCGCGAGGTGCGGACGGCGGCGAGCGGATGGCCCGGGGACGGCGCGAACGGGACGGGTGGCGCGGGCGACGCGAAGCCAAAGGGCGCGAGCGTGCAGTGGTTGCGCTCGGGACAAGCGCCGACGCCGGGATCTGGGGGCGCGCGACCGACGCAAGGGCAAGGGATGATGCGAGGGCAGCCGATGGCGCCGCCGGCGCAGCGGGGACAGCCGGGACCGCCGCCGCCGCCGAGAGGCGCGGCGCCGGCGAACGGCGGACGTCCGCCGGCGAACGGCGGGGCGCAGAGGCCGCAGAGCGCGGGACAGAAGCCGCAGGGTAACGTAAATGGAGGTTCGGCGACGACGGCGCATTTCAGCACGCCCGCGCCGGTGGTGCATCGATCGAAGCCGGACGCCGAGGGCGAGTACGCGCAGCAAGGAAGCACGGGACCGCCCGGTTTGCGCGACGCGCTGATGGATCACCGCATCGTGCTGCAGAGCTACACCCCGGGTCAGCATCGAATCATTTGCCCGACGTGCAACGGTGGGTCCACGGGCGAGCGCTCGCTGGCCGTGCACGTAGAGGATGATGGGAAGAGCGCGGCGTGGATGTGCCATCGAGCCAACTGCGAGTGGTCTGGTGGCACTGGTATGGATGGGCGCACGCGCGCGTCCAAGGGCGCGGACGGCGCGACATCGAACAGACGTGTGGCGAAACCCAAGTTGCCGGCGCCGGAGGACTTGCAGCGCATCGGACCGGGAGAAATGACGGCGGCGGCGACGAAGTGGGCGGAGATGCTCAAGTCGCGCGGCATCTCGCTCGAAACCGCCGAACGCAACGGTTTGGCGGTACAGAGTGTGTACTCCCCCATCGCGAGTGGTTACGTCGATGCTTTGTGCTTTCCGTACATGCGTGACGGAGAGTTGATCAACATCAAGTACCGCGGTCCGGACAAGACGTTTTGGCAAGTCAAGGGCGCCGAAAAGATCTTGTACGGCTTGGACGACGTGACTGGTGAAGAGGAAGTTATTCTCGTCGAAGGCGAGATGGATAAACTGGCGCTCGAAGAGGCAGGCTTTAAGAATGTGGTCTCGGTTCCGGACGGTGCGCCGGGCAAAGTGAAGGACGGCCCGACGCCTGCGCCCGAGGAGGACAAAAAGTACGAGTACCTTTGGAATTGTCGCGCGCAGCTCGACACGATTTCTCGATTCGTCATCGCCACCGATTCCGATGGGCCAGGTCAGGCGCTTTCGGAGGAGCTCGCGCGACGCCTCGGGAAAGAGCGCTGCTGGCGCGTCACCTGGCCCGAAGGCTGCAAGGATGCCAACGAAGCGCTTCAGAAAGAGGGCGCCGACGTCGTGCGCGAGTGCCTCACCACGGCTGAGGGCTTCCCTCTGCGAGGATTGTTTAGATTTTCCGAATTCGCGCCCGAAATTGAGTCGTATTTCAACATGACCACCGCGAACGAGCTTCGTGGCGTGTCTACGGGGTGGCGCAACATCGACAACAACTACAGAATCGTCCCGGGCGAGCTCACAGTCGTCACCGGCGTGCCGAATAGCGGTAAGTCAGAGTGGGTGGATGCGTTGATGTGCAATTTAGCGGTTCAGCACGGCTGGTCGTTCGCGCTTTGTTCTCTCGAAAACAAAGTGCACGAACACGCGAGAAAGTTGGTGGAGAAATACGTGGGAGAACCTTGGTTCGAAGGAAAATATTCGAAAGCGCCGCGAATGAATCCGGATACGATGCGCTCCGGGATGAAGTGGTTGAACGAGCATTTCGTGCTCATTCGTCACGAAGACGACGAACTTCCTAGTGTGGATTGGATCTTAGGATTGGCGCGCGCCGCGGTGTTGCGTCACGGCATCCGTGGGCTCTTGATCGACCCTTACAACGAGCTTGATCACAAGCGTCCCACGGGCCAAACGGAAACCGAGTACGTGTCGCAAATGCTCACTCGAATCAAACGGTTCGCTCAGCACTACGACGTCCACGTCTGGTTTGTCGCCCATCCGCGTCAGTTACACAACTGGAAAGGCGAAGCCCCGGGTCTGTACGACATCTCCGGCTCGGCGCACTTCATCAACAAGTGCGACAATGGCATCGTCGTCCACCGTAATCGCGACGAAAAGCTCGGATCGCTTCGTGAGGTGACGATTAACGTTCAAAAAGTTAGAAATAAAGTCGCTGGCTCTATCGGCGACCCAAAACTCGAGTACAACGTCTCCAACGGTCGTTACGTCGACATCTAGGCTCGCTTTTAACGAATCGTTCTTCTCACCTTTACGACACAGTCTTCGCGCCGCGGCGTTCGACGTCCCGGCGTCACGACGACCGGCGCACATCGCCTCGAAAACGCACTCGAGAGCTCGTAAAATCGAAACGGGGATACACTTATGTTATTCTTTGCATTAACATGCGCTAACCTGCGCTAGTCTCTCGCCGTCGAACTTTGCAGCCGTCGCCGCGGAACCCTCGCCTGAAGAACCACCACCGCCGCTCGCGTCCGCTACCCGCGTCGCGCGCGCTCGCGGTCGATCTCGAGCGACGCGCGTCTGACCTAATCGTCGTCCTCACAGGCTCACGCCCGGAAAGCACTGCTCGAACGTCTGTTTCGGGTGTTTATTATCGCTGTGCTCCTTCAGCTTAATCGGCGCGAGCGTGCACATGAAGCTCGCGCGGCACACTTGACACACCGTCGACATCGCCCTGGCGTTCGCCGCGAGCTGCGACCCCGCCCCGGCTTTCTGCGCCTTCTCCATCGCCTTCTTCCGCGCCGTCGCCGATTTTTGCGCGTTCCCTCCGCCCATGATGCGTCGTGATGTGCGACCGGCGCCGCATTTCGCGCCTCGCCTCGCCGTCGACATGCGCGCGGTGCTCGAGCTGACGCGCAGACGCGCGAGAAACGCTGGTTTCGCGCGCGCGCGCGCCGTCGTCGGCGCGAGAGCGCGCGCGGCGGACGCGCAGGAGCTTCGGGACGACTCGAAGGGGGGCTCGAGCGTGGATAAAGCGACGTCGACGGCGGCGGAGGCGCGCGAGACGGCGCACACGCTCGAGGGATTTCGCGAGGCGCTGAGGCACGGACCGGGATTCGATGACTTCGTGCGAGGCGACGTGGCGTACAGCGTGCCGGCGCCGAAGAGCCTGAAGGATAAGACGACGCGTAAGCCCGCGTGGCTGAAGCGCGAGGTGCCGGGGGGCGAGCGGTACACGGAGATAAAGTCCAAATTGCGCGAGCTGAAGCTGGCGACGGTGTGCGAGGAAGCGAAGTGCCCGAATTTGGGCGAGTGCTGGGGGGGCGGGGACGGGAAGACGGCGACGGCGACGATCATGATCATGGGCGACACGTGCACGCGAGGGTGCCGGTTTTGCGCGGTGAAGACGGCGAAGGCGCCGCCACCTTTGGATAAGGATGAACCGGCGAACGTGAGCAAGGCAATCGCGGCGTGGGGATTGGATTACGTCGTGCTGACGAGCGTCGATCGGGACGATATCGAGGATCAAGGAGCGGGGCATTTTCGGGAGACGGTGCAACGTCTCAAGGCGTCTTGCGACGTCTTGGTCGAGGCGTTGACGCCGGATTTCAGGGGCGAGAAGCACTTGGTCGAGCTCGTGGCTACTTCAGGCTTGGATGTTTTCGCGCACAACGTCGAGACGGTTCCCGAGCTTCAACGCGACGTCCGTGATCGACGGGCGAACTGGGACCAATCCATCGAGGTTTTGAAGCACGCGAAAAAGTCGGGGGCGAAAATCACGAAGACGTCCATCATGCTTGGTCTCGGAGAGACGCATGAGCAAGTCGTCAACGCGCTGAAATTACTTCGTGAGGCTGACGTGGACGTTGTGACGTTTGGTCAGTACATGCGACCGACGAAGAAACACTTGGCAGTCGTCGAATACGTCACCCCGGAGGCGTTCAAGCGGTATCAGGAAATCGCCGAAGAAATGGGCTTTCTGTACGTCGCCTCCGGCGCAATGGTGCGATCGTCGTACAAGGCTGGCGAATTCTTTTTAGCGAATGTCATTAAACAGCGCAAAGCGAAGGAAGCTGCGGCAGCGAACTAATTTTTTATCGTTAGAACTTCTTGTACAATACGAGCGAAAGAGTTGCAGACCATTCACTACACGCGACACCGCGCAATGTGACGAATCAGATCGGTTTCGTCGTCGACGAAATAAATTTCACGAATCTTCACCGTGAGAAGCAAGATTTTGAACGTGTAATTGATGTGCCAAGTCGACCACTCGCGCTCATTCGGCGCCCGGCCTTTGTAATTCGGGCCGTCGACGCTGTATTTCATGTACTTGAGCGTTCTTCCGTCGCCACGCGTGCTCGCGCCTCGCATGCGCGTCGACATGCGGCGAACGGATTCATTCAAACTCAATACAACTTCTTCTTTCCCTTTGAAATAATCACCGTGCACGTTCAAGTAATCTACGTCGTCGGAGAACAGCGCGCCGATTTCCTCCGCCGACGCCCACTCAAAGTCTTGATTTTGGATTGCGAATCCGAACGCTTTGGACAGCGCCTTTGGCCCTTTCGGCTCCTCGCGCGCGGTCAACCGCGTGGTAGCTTCCGACGAGGGTTTCGGCATCAGCGCGGGTAAGCTTTTCAAGTACGCAAACTTCTTCTCCGTCTCCTCGTCCAAACCTTGCTCGATCATAAACTTGGCCGCGTTGCGAACGGTTTCGTTCGAGGATTTCAACGCCTCCACGACCGTCGGATGAAGCTCATTCGACGGCTTCCTTTTCACGCGTCGTTTACCGTTCGTCCCATCGCGATCGTCACCGTCGACGCGCGTTCTCGTGAGTTCCAACGGATCAAACTTCGCCGCGACGTCCTCCGCGCGTTCGCGTTCGCCCTCGCCCTCGTCGAGCTCCTCCGCGGAGTCCCTCGTGGACGACCGACGCACTCGATCCTTCGTCGCGACGTCGCGTCTCGTCGACGCCGCGTCCGCGGCATCCGCGACGCGCTCGTTCGCCCCGTCGTCGTCCGCGACCGCGCGTTCGACGCTCGCGCACGCCCCCATCGCGCGCGTCGCGTCGCGCCCTCGCCGAACGTCCTTTCGTCTTCCGACCACCCTCGCGCGACGCGCGGCGCGCTCGAGCTCGCGTCGCGCGCGCGGGACGCCGCGAACGCGCGCGCGCGCGTTTCTATCGCGCGTCGCGCGCGCGCGGCGTCGAGAGAAACGCGCGCCTCGGGCGTGACGACGCGCGTCGGACGCGCTAACATCCAAGAACGTTCCGAAACGCTCGCGCGGCACTTCGCGACGCCCGCGCGCGGACGCGCGACCGCATCGCGCGAACGCGTCGCGCGGTCGATGCTGGCCGACGTCGCGCACGCGCGATCGGCGTACGACGCGATCAAGGCGCTCGTGCTCCGCGACGGCGCGCGTCGAGGCGACGGCGTGTCGAGGGTGTTGAGCCGCGGCACGCGCGGCGACGGCGACGGCGACGCGCGCGCGCGCGCGATGGATAAATCGACGCAAGACGCGAGAGTGAAGGCGCTGTTCGCCGCGCTGCTCACCGCGCGGTCGGTGAAGAACGACTCGCGCGCGGTGGAGGTGACGAAGGGCGTGTACATCGGGAGCGTGGGCGCGGCGAAAAACGTCGAGGCGCTGCGCGAGCTCGGCGTCACGCACGTGTTGACCGCGTGCGGTGGAATGCCGCGCGAGGGGTTCTATCCCGATGATTTCGAGTACGCCACGTGCGCGGTGGACGATAAGCCCGACGCCGCGATCGATGAACACTTTGACCGATGCTTCGACTTCATTCGCGACGCGCTCGCGCGAGACGGAAAGGTGTTGGTGCACTGCTTTCAGGGTAAGAGTCGAAGCGCGACGATTTGCGCCATGTACATGATGCGCGCGCTCGGCATGGATTTAGACGAGGCGATGACCGCCATTCGTGAGGTGCGGCCGTGCGCGCAGCCGAACTCCGGGTTCATTCGAGCGTTGCGAGCGCTCGAGCGCTCGCTCGCCGCGCGCTCCGTTCCGAGCGGCGACGAGTCGCCGAAGAAGAAGACCAAGACGACCGCGCCGACGCGCGCGCGCTGAGCGCGCGCCGATCGCCGATACGATAGCGCACGGAATTAGCCTCTCTCACCCACGGTCGAGATTGTGTACTCGTAGAAAGTAGGAAATTGACGTTGTAGCGAGCAGTCGCCCGCGCGAGCCAGACACAAGATGTTCACTCTCGACGAATGCACCGCCGCAGTGGCCGGCGCGCGCGGCGCGCGGTCGACGTCGCGCTGGCAGGCGTCGCGGTACGAATGAAGTACGCGATGGCGACGCCCGAGCCGCCGCCGAACGCGCCGATACCGCGCACGGCGACGCTGAACGTCACCGATCGAGACCAATGGGACAGAATCTCGAGCGCGATCCTTTCCGGCGCCGGGCCGCGCGACGCAGGCGACGACGCGCTGAACGTGGAGCGGAAAGCGATGGCGAAAGAACTAGCGGCGATGCGTCGGTACGTCAAAGAGCTGGAGATCGAGCGGGAGGCGAGCGAGGAGCGGGCGGCGCAGAGAGAGCGGGACGCTCGGGACGCGGAGCAGCGCGCGAACGCGGGAGACGCGAGAAACGCGGAGAGGCTGGCTATGAAGGAGCTCGAGATGGCGCAGCGAGAGCGTGAACTGATCTTAAGAGAGGAGGAACTCGACGCGCGGGCGCGGGCGACGGAGGACGCGGAGGTTTTTGAGGCGAATTTGAAGAGACGCGCGGCGCGTTTGGACGAACGCGAGCGAGCGATGCGAAACGCGAGGGATGATTTAGATTTACGGGACGATCAACTCACGGAAGCGATCGTCGGGCTCGAGCGCGAAAATGAGGCTGTGCGTCGCGAGACGGCGGCGATGGAACGCCGTCGCGAGGAGATTGTCCGCGAGCTCACGGATCGGGAGGTGGGCGTATTGAAGCGCGAGGAGAGCGCCACGGAACGTGAGCACGAGTTGCGCGTGGTGGAGGGGCGTTTAGGAGCGCTGAAGGAACGCGCTTCGGACGAAGAGGCGCGGTTGAGGCGCGCGATAGAGCGCGCAGACGCGGCAGAGAAGCGAGAGGCGGACGTCGCCAGGCGACTTCACGAACTTGAAAACGACGAGCAGCGCGTGCGGACGAATTTGCGAGAGGTGCAGGCCGATGTGGGGCGCGCTGTCGACGTCAAGGCGAGCGCGCAACGCGAAACGGATGCGTTGAAGAAGGACGTCGAAATATTGCGCGGAGAACTCAGCGCGCTTACGGCTGAAAAGGCGCGACAAGTGCAATTCATCCAGAGCGTACGCTCCGATTTAGACGAGCGCGAGCGCGAAACTGCGGACGCGGCGGAAATCGCGGCGAACGAGTGCGAAGCCATCGCCGTTGCGTGGGACGAAATTGAAAGCATGCGCTCTGACTTGGAGCGTCAAGAAAAGATGATCGAAGACACGGCGGCACAGTTGGAAGAAAACGTCAAGGCGTTTGACCGCGACGCCACGGCGATGCGCGAGCGTCAGGAGGAAAACGAGCGAAAGCTCGATGAGTTGCGCGAACACGAGGAGTTTTTACGTCGATTAGCGAGCGAAAACGAATCAAAGGCGCGCGAAGTCTCGACGCTCGAAGCGGAGATCGCCGAGCGACTCCGCGACGTGGAGGCGCGAGAGGCGGAAGTAGCCGAATGGAGGCCGCAAATTGACGAGTTCAAGTCAAAACGAGTGGACATCGAGGCGCACGCGGCAGCGATCGAAACAGCCAAGACGCAACTCGTCGAGCTGAGCGCTCGTGAGAAAGAGCTCGAAGAGAAAGAGTTACAGCTCGAGCGACGCGAAGAGGCGGCGGCTCGTCAGTTGAGCGCCGCGGCTGAAGCGGAGGTAATCTTGAATGAAGAAAACGCCAAGTTGGAGCAAAAGCTGCAAGAAATGGCGCCGAACTTGATCGCCGCTGAGCTCGAACGCGAAGTGGTCGAATTAAAGATGGAGCTCGAACGCACGAAAGCCGCAGCGAACGCCGTGATGGCGAACGCGGACATGGAGCGACGACGCCGCGAGGAAGAAGAATCTTCCAGCGGCGCCGCCGCCGGCGACGCTGACCCTTTTGCCGCGGTCGGTGAGGAGAAAATTCGTCAAGAGGAGCGCGCGCGCGCAGAACAAGTCCTTGAGTCTAAGACGGCGGCGCTCTTACGCGCGAACGCGCTTCTAGATGCGAGAGAAAATGAGCTCGCCAAGCGCGAATTCGCGTTGACGGATGAGCTTGAACGACTCGAGCACGATACTGCGCGCCTGTTGACGCTACAAGACGAAGTGAACGAGCGAATGAAGGACGTGCTCGAGGTCGAGATGCACGGCATCGGCGGTGAGCCGCGCAAACGGCGAGAAGACGCGTCGGACTACGCGACCGTCGCCAACGCCGAGCGTCACGCGGCGACCATTCTCGCCGACGCGGAGGAGGTGCGCCGAACCGCGCGCGCCCACCTCGAGGCCGCTACGGCTACCGCACAAGCCGCGCGGGCGATCAACGACGCATGCGAGTCCAGCGAAAGAGAAGGCGCGGCGACGATAAAGCGTGTATCCGCCGTCGTGGCCTCGGCAATTCAGGCGGCGAAGCGACAGGGCGACGAATTACGCGCCCGCCACGAGCAAGCCTCTACGTCCGTCGTCGCGCTCGATCGCGACGCCAAGATTGATTTACTCGACGCTCAACTCGAGTACGTCGCCAAGGCCAAGGCTGACCTCGACCGCCGCGAGGCGTCCATACGAAGCGACTCGTTCGCCGCGGCGTCTCGCCGTCGCGCCGACGCCGCGACGTCCAACGACGAGCTCTCCTCCCGAGCCCGAACCGCGCGCCTTCGCGAGGAAGTCCACGGCGCCGCCGAGCATCTTCTCGAGTGTTTGTCTCAGGGCGAGACCGCGCTCGCGCGAGCCGCCGCCGTGCTCCACGCGCCTCGCGTCTCCGAGCTCCGTCTCAAGCTCGCCGGATTACTCGGCGTCGCCGATCGTCTCGCGCGCGCGCGCGTCGACGTCTCCGGCGACGACACCGAAGACGACATTTTATCCGATCGTCTCGCCGCGTTAGAGCACGAGATTCGTCGCGCCGGCGGTTGGTTCGAGGACTTGCGTCGCGCCGTTCGCGAGGTGTAATTTAACCAACTCTCTCCGCGCGCCGGGCGCTGCCATCGTCAAAAGTCGACGCCTCGCGACCGCGCGCGGCGCGATGGATCGCGCGCCCGCGACGGACGCGCCGTCCGTGTTCGCCCGGCTCGACTCCAACGCCGCCGCGCGCGTCGCGCGCGTCGAGGCGCGACGAAACGATGCGAAACTCGACGCGAATCCGCTCGAAGACGCGGCGAAATGCGTCGACGCGTTCGAACGCGCGCGACGCGAGATCGAGGACGCGCTGCGAGACGTCGCGCGCGATGCCGCGCGCGCGCGGACGAGCGCGCGGGACGACGCGGAGACGAACGAGGCGAGGGAGACGGGGAAGGCGGCGCTGCGCGCGGTCAACGCGCGCGTCGTCGATTTGGACCGCGCGACGGCGGAGTGGAGTTATTTCTTGCCGGCGTACGACGCGAGGGTGATGATGCGGAAGATGGGGGAGCTCAGGGAGCAGTTCGAGCGCGCGGTGGCGTGCGTGACGCCGAGAGAGAGGTTTAGGTTTAAATCGAGAGGGGGACGCGCGACGGTCGGGGGCGCGGCGGCGAGCGCGGCGACGCCGGCGAATCAAACGGCTGTCGCGATGGCGGCGCTGGATTTGTGCGACGCGGACGACGGGCCGGGGACGCGAGATAGGCGCGGGGAGACGATCGTGATCGATCGCGCGACGAATGATGGTGAGGATTACGCGTTGGAGAGGCTGGTGGATTGCGACATTTTCGTGCTCGGAGCGATTCGCGCTTTGCGGGCGTACGATTTGAGACGGTGTCGCGTGTACGTGCTCGCGATCGCCGGCAGCGCGCTCGTTGAAAACATCGTAGACAGCGTCGTGTGCGTCGCGACTCGACAGTTGCGCGTGCACGCGGCGAGACGGACGAACTTTCACGTGCGCGCGACGTCGAGACCGATCGTGGAGGATTCGCGCGAAGTCGCCTTTGCGCCGCGTTTTTCGATCGAATCGCCGAACGAAGAGGAGGTGTTGAAAGCGCACGGGTTATTTGAAGAGAATCACATGTGGAGAGAGGTCGATGATTTTTTGTGGCTCAAGTCGAGTCAATCGCCGCATTGGCGCTTGCTCGACGAGCGCGATCGAGCCGAAGACGAGCGAGCGACGCGAGAGCGATTCGACGAATTTCGTCTTAGGAAGTAGTCGTAGTCTTCGTGGAAGTCATCTTAGCACCGCCGCGACGACCAACGCACGATTCGACGTGCGCGCGCCATTCTTTCGCCGTCGGTTCGTTCGCGAGACATTCCTCGCAGCAGTTCCACTCGCCGCAACGCGAACACCGCGACATCGAGACATCTTCTTCCAGACATTTATCGCAGTACGCGCGTCGGCGGCAGATGTCGCAAACGACGAGAAGATACGAGCATTTTCGGCAAAAACCAGCTTCCGCGCGTCCACAGTGCGCGGTGCGCAAGCGCAACTCATCTGGATCGTGCTTCGATCCCACTCGTTGTTGACATCGATCGCAAAAGAACGTGTCGTGGCACCTCGCGCACGCCTTCAGCACGCCGTGCGCGCAACGATAGCAATGCTCGCGAAGTAAATTCGGCGTGACGTGGCAATCGAGAAGCACCGTCCCCCCCGTGAGCGTCATGCACCGTCGACACAGCAACGCCACGGCTTCGCACTTTTTACATCGCGCCAAGTGATGATAATCGCACAGGAATTTCTTGCAATTCGCGCACTGCGAGATGTCCATCTCGCAGCGATGCCCCGCGTACGGGGCCAACCATTTTCGTATCGACACCGAAGTCTGCAACAGCAGCGAGATCTGAAACGCCGTGTTCCGCCTCGCGTCCTCGTCTTCGCCCGGTAATTCGCGACCCTCGTCGCGCTCGTGGGATTCGCACGCGTCCTGATACTTGGGCACGAGACTACGAAACGTCCTGTTCAGCTGCGAGCACACGAGGTTACCGACGAAACTCGCCGGTATCGCGCCCTCGTTGCCGCAAGGGCAACGCGCACGCGCGATCTCGGGCGTGTTGAGCCTGCTCAGGATGTGCGTCTCGAAGACGTCGTAGTGCGAGATCACGAAGGGCGTCAGATGGTCCGTCATGATGTGCCGCGTCGACGCGCGTCGTTACACGTCGTCGTCGGAGAGTCGAACGATCGATTCGCATCGTGCCTCTACCGCGCGCGTCCTCGAACGCACGCGTCGACGTTAAATATATCCTCGCTGAGAATCGGCCCACCCCGCTCGCGTCCCCGTCCCCGCGCGCGTTCGCGTTCGCGTTCGCGCGCGTTCGATTTCGCGCCCCCTCGCGCCGTCCCCGTCGTCGCCTCGCCGCCGCTCCCGCCGCCGCTCGAATCCCCCCCGCTCGAATTCACGATCACCGTCGTCGATATTCTCTTCGAAAACGACACGCTCTTCCGTCCTCGACGCGCGTCCGCGTCGTCGTCGTCGCCGTCGCGCGCGCTCGAAGACCTCGACAGCGACGACCGCCGCGCGCGCGCGCCGCCCTCCGACCGCGCGCTGTCCGTGCGCTCCATCGACGCCGTCGCGCGCGCGCGCCTCTCCTCGCTCGCCTCGCGCGTCGTCGTCGTCGTCGCCGTCGTCGTCGTCGTCGTCGTCGTCGTCGCCGTCGTCGTCGCGTCGTCGCGCGCGTCGTCGTCCGGCGTCGACGCGCGCGCGGCGCGGCAGCCGAGGCACGCCATCCGGACGAACGCGTCGCGCGTCGCGTCGGCGCGCGCGCGCGGCGACGCGCGCGCGTGTGCGGCGACGCGCGGCGCGACGCCGCCACATCATCGCGCGTCCGAACGATGTCGACGCCGCGCAAGCGCGCGCGCGCCGGCGACGGCGCCGGCGCGCGCGACGACGACGACGACGACGGCGACGACGACGACGGCGGCGACGCGCGACGACCGCTCGTCGTGGACGCGCGCGACGCGACGCTGCCCGACGCGGCGCTCTGGGACGAACACGCCGAGCGCGGCGACGCCGACGCGCTGTTCGAACACGCGATCGCGCCGCTCGACGCGGCGACGTTCGCGACGTGCGTCGATAGACGCGCGGTGTGCGTCAAGCGCGGCGGACGGGCGCACTACGGGTCGTGGATGACGATGGAGGCGGTGACGCGGGCGACGCGCGACGGCGAGGCGCGGTACGGCGTGGATTTAGACGTGACGTCGTACGTCGACGGCGTGCGAAGGACGCATAATAGGAATAGCGACGCGGGACGCGAGGCCGACGACGAGGACGACGATGTCGGGGAATTGGTGGACGCGGACGCGGTGTTGACGCGGAGGTTCGGCGAGGAACGACGGTCGGTGCGGTTGTTGCATCCGCAGACGCGGTGCGACGCGACGTGGAAGATTTTAGCGACTCTGGAGCGGTATTTCGAGTGCGCGTGTGGGTGCAACGTGTACGTGACGCCGGCGAGTTCACAAGGGTTCGCGCCGCATTACGACGACATCGACGCGTTCGTGTTGCAGATCGAAGGCGCGAAGCGGTGGCGGGTGTACGAGCCGTTCGAGGACGAGACGCACCCGAGGACGAGCTCTAGGAACTTCACGCAAGAGGAGATCGCGACGCAGCGCGTGGTTTTCGACGACGTGCTCGAGGCTGGGGACTTTTTGTACCTGCCGCGCGGTTGGATTCACCAGGCGGAGTGCTCGTCGTCGACGCACAGCGTGCACGCGACGTTATCGACGAATCAATCCAACGCGCCGGCTGATGCGCTCGAAATCGCGTTGAACAACGCGCTGGCTTCCACGATCGACGGTCGCGCGGAGTTACGAAGGAGTTTCGTTTCCACGTTGAACGACGAGCGTCGTCGCGACGCCGCGTTGGAGGGACTGGGAGAAGAGTTGCGCGCGTTTGCGAGCGAGCTCCAAGGCGACTTCGGCGCGGCGCTCGTAGAGCACGCGTACGCGTCGCTCGAGGCACGGTTCATGATGCAACGGTGCCCACCGCCGGATTCACACTTGCTGCGATCGAAAGCGCGGTGCACCGGAGACGTCGCCGCGGCTGAGCTGCGGAGCGGCGCGAGAACGCGAGTGGCGTCGCAAATCGAAGGCGCGCCGTTTTCAATTTTACGAGAGAGCCCGGCGACGACGTTGTTTCATCCATTTCAAAATCGCCGCGACGGCGCGCACGTGCGCGTGCTCGGCGTCGATAGCGCCGACGAAGACCGACTCGGTCGCGTCGTCGTGCCGAGCGACGTCGACGACGAGCGTCTCGACGAGCTTCTGGACGCCGTGCGGTCGGGCGACGCGCTCGAAATCGCAAAAACGAACTTTCGCGAGAACAACTTTCTCGAGCTCGTGTGCGAGCTCGTTCGGTGCGGGGCGTTGGCGGCGTTAGATTAGATGAGTCGGACAATCGGGTATGAGAATAGCTTAGGTGAAATAAATAATATGATGTACAGTAATGATGGGCTAAAAAGCATATCCGATCGCGACGTCCGCCGTCGTCGGCCCGTACCGCTCCCCCGCGCACACGTCCAAAATCCACTCCACCAACCGCGCCCGGTACGCCGCGTGATGCGCCGTCGCGCCGTCCAACACGAACGCCCCGTGATCCGCGCCAAAAAAGATAACGCATGACGTAACGGGTGATGAGCAAAAGTTAACGTGAGGGTTGACTCCGGTGGGGTTCGAACCCACGCCCTTTCGGACCAGAATGTTACGTTGCGATTGTTCTCGCATGGTACGAAAGCGGGCGCGCGCGCGACTCGCGTCGCGCGCGTTGTTTTTCCCGTAGTTCCTCCTCGTGTTCTCCTTAATCTGGCGCCTTAGACCACTCGGCCACAGAGTCCACAGCGTCCTCATAATACGATACTCATCAACGATAAATTCCGCCCACCGACCCACGCGCGAACGCGTGCGCAAAGTTACGGGTTTCTCGATCGCGCGCGGCGCGCACATACCCGTGAGAGCCACTTCACACCGTGATTTAGGTGCGTCATCGCTCGCCCCCCCGAAAAAAAACGCGCGCGCGTGAATCTTCGCGAATCGAATCTATCGCGCGCGACCCCCCCTGTCGTTGAGTCGCGACTCGCGGAACGCCACCGCACTTTTTCCCCGCGTCCGCGTCAGCGCGCCGCCCGACGGCGACGGCACTCCCCCGCACGCGCGACCGACGTCGCCGCGACCGACCCACGGCGTCCACGCGGTCGCGACGCGCGCGTCGAATCCATCCCAGACAGAGTTCCGCGCCGAGCGCGAACGAGGTGCGCGCGGTCGAGCGACGACGCGAGCGGACGATCGCGGGGACGACCGCCGCGCCATCTTATAAGATGGGGGAATTCAGATCTCGCGGGGACGGACGGACGATTCGTTCGTTCGTTCGTTCGTTCGCGGTTCGCGGTTCGCGGTTCGCGATGGATCGCGATGGATCGCGACGCGTTTCGCGCATCGCGCGTACTGACCGCGTCTCCGTCGTCACGCAGAAGAAAGCCCTCCGACCGATCGCTCGAGATTCGGAATGACTTTTAAAGACGCCGCCTCGGCCGTCGCGACGCTCGGAAATTCCGATGACGAAGCGACGAAGATTTCGGTGATAAACGCCATCGGTGCCGCGATGACGTCCTCGGCTGATGTTTCGGCGCACGCGGAGATCACGCTGAGCGAACCGCTCGTCGCGGCGCTCCTCGCCGCGGCGTCGGACAAAAAGTCGAGCGACGTGTGCGCCGCCGCCTCGGCGACGCTTCAAACGTTGGCGACGAAAGCGCACGATTTCGTCGTCGGCGCCGCGATCATTCCGGCGACTCTCGCCGCGCTCGATCCGAAGGAGCGCTGGCAGACGCAAGTCGCCGCCGCCGAAGTGTTGTCCAAGCTCTCCGACTGCGCGCCGCAAGCCGTCGCGTCGAACATGATCTCCATCTTGCCCGTCGTCACGTCCATGGTGAACGACGCCAAGAAGGAGGTCGCGGATGCGACCAGAAAGGCTCTCGAGCGTCTGTGCCACACCATCGACAACCGCGACGTCGAACCGTTCATTTCGGCGATGGTCGAGGCGACGATTGATCACGAGAAAACCGACGAGTGCGTGCAAAAGCTCGCGTCGACGACCTTTGTGCAAACCGTCACGGCGGCGCCGTTGGCGTTGATCTCGCCGATTCTCCTCTTGGGGTTCCGCGCCAGGACGACCGCGACCAAGCGCATGTCCGCCGTCATCGTGAACAACATGTCCAAACTCGTGGAGGATCCCGAGGACGCGGCGCCCTTCTTGCCCAACCTCTTGCCCGCGGTGTCCAAGGCGTCGGACCAAATCTCCGATCCCGAGGCGCGCACGGTGTGTGGCAAGGCTTGTGAGCAGTTGCAATCGATCGAGGACCGATTGAAGGACGCGTCTTTCAAGTCCAAGCGAGCCGTCTTCGACGTCGTCAAGGGCGAGGTGGACAAGCACCTCGGCGCCAAGTTCGACGCTTCGTTGTCCACGTATTACACCACCATCGCCTGCGCGTTGGTGAACGCGAAGTGCCATGACTACGATTACGAGGAAGCGTTCAAGTCGTTCGACGCCGTCAAGGAAGTTCGCGCGCTTCACGAAGCCTTGGACAAGATTTACGGCGACGTCGAAGTCGACGACGACGACGACGACACCGCCGACGTCTTGGCCGATTGTCAGTTCACCTTGGCGTACGGTTCAAAGGTTTTGTTGCACAACACCAAGTTGAAGCTCAGGCGTGGCCACAAGTACGCCCTTCTCGGCGGTAACGACAGCGGTAAGTCGTCGCTCATGCGCGCCATCGCCAACGAACAAGTTGAAGGCTTCCCGCCCGCCACCGAGCTTCGCACCGTCTTCGTCGAAGCCGACATCATCGGCGAGCTTTCCGATTTGCCGTGCGTGGATTACATTCTGGCCGATCCGCGCATCAAGGCGGCGGGCATTTCCGAACAGACGGTGGAGAAGATGCTTCTCAACGTCGGCTTCGGTGAGATGCAAAACGGCGCGCGCAACTTGGTCACCTTCCTTTCGGGCGGCTGGCGCATGAAACTCGCGCTCGCGCGCGCGATGTGCTTGAACGCGGATATTTTGCTCATGGACGAACCCACGAACCACTTGGACGTGATGAACGTGAAGTGGGTCGAAGAGTACTTGAAGTCTCTCACCGACGTCACCGCGATTTTGGTTTCGCACGACACCGGCTTTGTCGACCGCGTGTGCAACAACATCATCTCCATCGAAAACTTGAAGTTGAAGCAGTTCCGAGGTAACTTGACCGAGTTTGTCGAGAAAAATCCCAAGGCGAAGTCCTTCTTTGAGCTCAAGAGCTCGACCGGTTTCGTCATGCGCTTCCCACAACCGGGTTACATCGACGGCGTCAAGTCCAAGGGCAAGCCGCTGATGAAGATGGCGCACTGCACGTACACTTACCCGGTGAACAACGCGCCAACCGTGAAAGATGTCACCGTGCAAGTCTCTCTCGCCTCGCGAGTCGCGTGCGTCGGGCCGAACGGTGTTGGCAAGTCGACGATGATTAAGCTTCTCACCGGAGAAATCGTCCCGCAAGAGGGCACGGTTTGGAAGCATCCGAACGCGCGCGTGGCGTACGTCGCCCAGCACGCGTTCCACCACATCGAGCAGCACTTGGACAAGACGCCGAATGAGTACATTCGCTGGCGTTACCAGCACGGCGACGACAAGGAAGCTTTGGTCAAGGACACGATGACGCTCACGGATGAAGAGCGCGAGCGCTGCAAGCAGCCGATCATGATTGACCTCGGAAACGATGAGAAGGGCAACCCGATCAAGCTCAAGATGGCCATCGAAAAACTCACCGGCGGTCGCAAGCAAGTGAAGAAGGAGTACGAGTACGAAGTGCAATTCGTCGGTCGTGATTACAACTCGAACCGCTACTTGCAAGCGTCCAAGCTCGCGAAGTGGGGCTTCGAAAAGCACATGAAAATTGTGGACGAAAAGGTCGCCGCTCGCGCGGGCGCCATGCACACTCCGTTAACGACGGCGAACGTCGAGAAGCACCTCGAAGACGTCGGCTTGGACAAGGAGTTTGGCACCCACACTCGCATGGGTGCGCTTTCCGGCGGGCAAAAGGTCAAGGTCGTCATCGCGGCGTCCATGTGGAACTGCCCGCACATCGTCATTCTCGACGAACCGACCAACTACTTGGATCGCGATTCCCTCGGCGCGCTCGCGGGTGCGATTCAAGTCTACGAAGGCGGTGTCGTCATGATTACGCACAACAACGAGTTCTGCTCCGCGCTTTGCCCGGAGACTTGGCTCATGGAGAAGGCGGACGACGGCATCGCGCGATGCAACTGCAAGGGCGACGCGGAATGGATGGCCAAGGCTGCCAAGAAGGACGTCACCGCCGCCGCCGCGCTCGAAGAGTTCACCGACGCTTTGGGCAACGTCGTCGAAGTCAAGAAAAAGGTTGACAAGAACAGCAAGGAGGCGAAGAAAAAGGCCAAGCTCAAGGCGAAGCGTCGCGCGCGCGGCGAAGAAGTGAGCGACAGCGAAGACGGCGAATGGGAAGGCTTTGGCGAAGGCGAGGATTAATCGTCGCGTCAATCATCTCTACCGATCGCACAGAGAATCAATACCTCGCCACACGTCGACCGCGCGGCGGCTTCTCCTTTACCGCGCCCCGCGCTCTTCGGTCGCACCTGAATAATCTTTACACCGTTACCAACACACCCACCCGAATGTAATACGCCCGCGCGCGAGGACGGGACTCGTTGTAATTACGCACACGTATCCATACACAGTTATTAACCAATCTTTTATAAAATGTATCTGCTACGTCGATCGAGGCGCGGGAGCGGTGAAAAAGGCGTGCAGCGACGCCTGTTGTCTGTTGACTTGTTTCAGCGGACTGCGCTTTCGAGGCGTTGACGTCTTCGATTTCGGGCTAGTCGAGCGTCGACGTTGCGCTTGCTTTGTCTGCCACATTCGGAGCGCCTCCATGTCGCGCTTCAGGCGCGCCTCGGTTGCGGCTTTCTTTTGTGCGGCGAGAATTTCAGCCTTGGACGGTTTCTTCGGCGGGCGCAGAAGAGCTTGTAACAATCGCGCGAGACGCGTTTTGAGCGTCGACAATGGCGGCCAATCCACCACCTCGCGGTACTCGCCGTCGTCGTACACGCCGGTTCTCGCGGCGAATCGTAACGATCGATCGTTACGCACGCACTCGAGCTGCTTCTCGAGCGCCGGCGTGTACCCCGGCGTGTAGCCGTAGCGTAAAGAACCGCGAAGAAGATCGGCGTCATCCTCCGTCGTCCACCACGACGCTGGGACGGTCGCTTTGTGCCCGAGAGTTGGAACATTAAACTCCGCCTTTTCCTTTGGCAACCCAGTCTTCAAGGCCGTTTGCGCCGAATCCGCGCCCTCGACGTCGATCAGTTCTTCGTCTACTTGCACGAGTTTCGCCAGCGCCGCGCGCTGTCGCATCAGTTTGGCGCGGCGCGGCATGGCGCGGAGCATCTTCGTCCACAACACGCGACTCACGAGCGCGTTGGTCGCTCGTTCGGGAACGACGACTCGCTCCAAAGCCGAAAACACGGCGGCTTTCGTCTCCTCGGTATCTTCGCCCTCGTCGCCATCTTTGTCATCATCCTTGTCGCCATCATCGTCCTTGTCGCCGTCTTGCACATCACTCGCGCGCGTTTGTACCGTCGAAACGCCGTCGCTCGTCGACTTCCCTCGAGCGGCTTCGATGGCGGCGAACATGGCCAGAATCGCGTTCGCTACCTCCATCTTCTGCTCGAACGGCTTGTCCACGTCCAGGGTCCCATACGTGACGGCGCGAAAAACGTTCCCATCTGGTGCGCCGAAAGCGACGACAGCATCGATAGTTTGCTCAACTTCGTACGTCAACCAGTTTAGCTTCGCTTCCTCTCTCGCGCGCTCCTTCTCCGCCGCGCGCTCCTTTCGGCGCGCCTCACGATCTTCGTGTCTGAGCTTCTTGTCCTCCTCGCGCTGACGCTTGGATTCGGCTCGGCGCTGGTTGTACGTCTCGCGCGACGACTTTCGACCGTGAGGAGGCGCTTCGGCGTTTTGAATGAGCGCAACACTTTCTTTGTAGTTGACCTTGCGCCGCTTGCGCGGACCTTCGACGGCGAAACGCTTGTCCACGACTTGCTCAGCCGCCTTGTCTTTCGCCGCTTGAATCGCGGTGCTCCCGAACGCCTCGGCCCAGAACGTTTCGTCATCTACGTCATCACCTGCCTCAGCGCCGAATGTGGCCACGGAGAACGAGTTACCGACGCGCGGACCAACCTCTCGGTGCTCGGCGCGACGCGCGAGAATCTCGTCGATGTCCTCCGCCTCGAACGCGTTCGCCTCTTCACCTGAACCGTCCTTCAGGGCACCGTGAACACCGAATTTGAGCAACTCGTTTATTCTCTGCGCTTGTTCTTTAGCCGTCTTCTTAGATTGACGCCCCTCGCCACCGCCGTACTCATCGTCGCCGCCGCCGCCCAGGATCGCCTCGTCAAGACCGTACTTTCTCGACGCCGTCTCAAACAACGACTGCTCGTACGTGTCCTTGGTGATGAACCGATACACCTTCACTTCTTTGGTTTGACCGATACGATGACAGCGCGCCATAGCTTGCAAGTCATTCTGCGGATTCCAATCAGAATCGAAGATGATGGCGGTATCCGCGGACGTGAGCGTGATGCCCATGCCGCCCGCCCGAGTCGAGAGCAAGTACGCGAATCCCGCGCCCGGAGTGTTGAATCGATCGATGCCCGCCTGGCGATTTTCCGCGGACGTGTTACCATCTAAACGTTCGGTTTCATGACCGGATGCGTTCATGAAATCCTGAATAAGGTCGAGAACCATGGTGAATTGCGAGAAAATCAACACCTTGTGTCCGTCGCGTTTGAGCTTGGCCAGAAGCTTGGCGAGCAAGCCCATCTTCCCGCTTCCCTCGACGAGCAACTGCAGCGCGTTGGGCGGTTGATCACCCTTTTCCGCACACGCCGCCAACCGTTTATTCGTGTAGTCTTCTTCCAACCCGTCGCACAAGAATGGATGATTGCACACCTTGCGAAGCTCCATGGACAAGTTGCGAAGCTGCGGGACGCTCTTCACCTTGGATCCTTCCAACAAGACGTGAATTTGGTTCTCATACAGTGCGCGGTAGTACCCTCGCTGCTGCGCCGTGAGCTCTACCCAGACCACAACTTCTTCCTTCGCCGGGATCTTTTCCACATCCTCCTTCATTCGTCGCAACATGCGAGGCTTCAAAAGTTCGCGCAGACGCATGACTTGCTCGGCGTCGACGTCGCCGGATTCGTCACAAAACTCGTCTTGGAAATCCTCCCACGAATGAAACTGTCGAGGATCTAGAATGTGCAGCATGCCGTAGAGTTCTTTAATATTATTCTGGATCGGCGTTCCGGTGAGTAAAAGCAACCAATCATATCGAAGCGCGGTCACCGACAGCGTCGTCTGCGAGTTGACGTCTTTGAGTTTGTGCGCCTCGTCGACGACGCACATCGCCCAAGAAAACTGCTCGAACAATTCCGTGTTCCGACGCACGTTCTCAAAACTCACCAACATGACGTCAAACTTCACCCTTCGCGTCCCCGGTATGAAGAACTCGTGCTCGGCGCACATCTCGCGATCCGCCGCCGAGCCGTCGTACACGACGGCGTTCATGTCGGTCCACTTTTCCATTTCGCGCTTCCAGTGTCCGAGCGTGGTGAGCGGGGCCACGACGCACACGGGTTGTCGTCGACGGATGAGGTTCTTGCGCACGTACTCAATCACCGAGATACACTGCGCCGTCTTTCCCAAACCCATCTCGTCGCCCAAAATGACGTTGCGTCCGCGGCAATAATTATTCACCATCCACTCGAAGCTCGTCACTTGGTACTCGCGCAGCGCCATGTTGTTCTGAAACTCCGGTGGCACCGGCTTGCCGTGTGGCATTTCCGTGCGTTCGAAAAATTCTGGCTTGGAAAATCGCCAATACCGCGCCACCTGCGCCTCGTCCACCGGAGTCGCTAAACTTTCGCTCGCTTCCCACGTCGCCGCCGCGTACCCGAGCCCGCACCACTTGACCAAATACTCCACCGAACCCTCCGATTCGCCGTCTCTGTGCGCGATGACGCGATCGATGACGTCATACATCGCCGGATACGGCGCGTCCTGCGCCTCGACGCCGTGATGCTTGCGCAGAAACGTCTTCAGCTTGTGCGGCGCCTCCCGCTGGAGCGTCTCCTCGATTTCCCACGAGCATCGTCTATGGCTCACGCCTTCCCACTTCACGCAAAATTCCAACGTCGACGTCACCGTTCCATCTCCGTCTTTCATCGCGCGACAGTACACTATTTTTTCCACCACGTCCCGATCGATCTCGTCGTCGTCTTCACCGCCCGCGTCCGCGTCGTCGTCCTCGCTCGCGCTCGTCATCAATTCGTCGTCGTCGTCCGAGTCCACCTCCTTGAACGCGCCGCGCGCCGCGCGCGCCGTCGCCCGTCGCGGTCGTCCTCGGACGTCCTCCGCGACGTCATCGCCATCGAGCGACGATAACGATTCGTCCGACGTTTCGCTCGCATCGCTCGCGTCGTCGTCGTCGTCGTCGTCGTCGTCGTCGTCGCTCGGTTCCGACGCGCTCGACCGCGCGTCATCGTCTGCGTCTTCGTCGTCGCTCGTCCACGTCTTCGCGCGCGCTGAACCGTCGACACGACGACGGACGGCAGCGGCATCGCGTTCATCGATCGCGTCGCGCGCGTCGTACGCGAACGCCTCGAACGGCGGATTCATGCGTCGTCGTGTGCGACGCGACGCGAATCGAATTTGAAATCGCGTCTGAGAGTCGGACATTCGGCGCGTGTACAAACGTATGTACAAACAGTTAAGACATATATACCACGAATGTACACCAGTGTACGTATTGTGTGTACACGCACGCCCATATCGCGCGCGCGCGCGAACCGTCGTTTCGCGCGCGTCGACGTCGCGAAGCGACGGCACTCGCCGTCGCGCGATGCGCGCGCGCGCGACGCCGCGCGCGCCCGCCGCGCGCGCGACGTCCGCGGCGAGCGCGCGACTCGGACGCGCGGCGCCGACGCGACCCGCGCGCGACGCGCGCGAACGCGACGCGCGACGGCGACCGAAGACGCCATCGCGACGACGACCGAAGACGCGCGCGGTCGTCGACGCGCGCGAACGACCGCGGGGCGCGGGGCGCGGCGCGCGAACGTGGGACGACGCGGACGCGACGCGAGAGGTCGGGACGAGCACGACGGCGCAGGCGCGCGCGAACGCGGTGAATATCTTGCTCGGCGTGGGGACGCTGAGCGTGCCGTACGCGCTGCGCGAGGCGGGATGGAGCGGATTGGGGGTGCTGATGACTTTGGGGGTGGTGACGAATTATACGGGGAAGATTTTGATCAAGTGTCAGCGGCGAGGGAGCCTGCCGGCGAATGAACGGTCGGTCGACGTGAGAAACGCGGCGGAGCTCGCGATGAACACCGGAGTGTGCGGCGATGAATTTTGCGCGGATGTGGACTACGACGACGCGCGGTTTCGGGCGATGCGATCGCCTCGTCGGGCGTTGATGTCGTACGAGGACATCGGAGAGGCCGCGTTCGGGGTGAACGGGCGGAATTTCATCACGTTCGTCTTGTATACGGAGCTGATTGGCACCGCAGGCTTGTTTTTCATTCTCGAGGGCGATCATCTGGCGAAGCTTTTCCACATGCAAGGTAAAGAGGAACTCTTTTCCGCATGCGCGGCGCTCGCGATGGTGCCAACGACGTGGCTGTTAGATTTATCCAGCCTGTCGTACGTCGGCGCGCTCGGCTTGTGCGCTTCGGTGAGCGTCACCGGCGTGATGCTGTACGAATTATTTAGCCAAGTCATATCGACCGGAGAGTTGCCTCGGGCGGCAGCCGAGACGGCGATGATACATTACTCTACGTTTCCCGTGAGCTTTGGCCTTTTGGCTTTCGTGTTCGCCGGTCACGCGGTGTTTCCCGCGATTTACGCGAGCATGGAGAAGCCGGAAGAGTACGAGGAGATGCTCGACAATTCTTACGCCATCGTGGCCTTGAACTGTCTCGCGCTCGGCGTTGCGGGATACTGCTTATATGGCGACAACGTTGCTGATCAAGTCACCCTGAACCTTCCAGCAGGATCGCTCGCCACACTCGCGTTCGCGTTGATTACTGTGAACCCGTTGGCGAAATTCGCGCTGACTTTGGATCCCGTCGCCAAGGGCGCCGAAGAAAAACTCAAGCTCCGCGTCAAGGAGTCCAGCAAAGATGCATTCATCTCTCGGCTTGTTCGTACCACGCTCGGCGTCACTGCGCTCGGTATCGCCGTCAAGCTTCCATTTTTTGGCGTCGGCATGTCGCTCATCGGCAGCGTGTTGACGCTCACCGTCTCTGTACTGTTTCCATCGCTGTGCTATCTCCGCATGTTCGACGACGACATCGACGACGCCGAGAAACTCATCAACTACGCGATATTAGCCATCGGCACCGCGTGCGTCGTTTCCGGCACCGCTGGCGCGCTCGACTCCGCCTTCGCCGTCGCCGCGTAACCGACGCCGCCTGCTGTAAATTCACCATTCAGTTACGCACCGCACTGCGCCGCGCGCGCGCGCGATGCGTCACCCACGCGCGGCGGCGCGGCTCTACGCGTGCTTCGCGTGCTTCGCGTGCGCCACGTTCGCGCGCGCGCGCGCCATCGACGACGCCTCGCGCGCGACGACGATGGATTACATGCGCGCATCGACGTTCGACGACGACGATTGGCGCACCGGGAGCGCCGACGTGACGTCGCTGATACGGTATAATAACCACGCGCGTCGATATCTGCACGCGTGCGCGCCGACCGAGGCGTGGGACGCGGCGGGACGGTTTCTCTCGTCGCTCGATTGGGCGCTGGCGGGGGACGACGGCAACGCGAACGTGCTGCACGAGTTTAACGATTTACCGACGGTGAAGCACCTGGACGTGAGCCTGCGGATGGATTATCACGCGAGCGCGAAGAATGGAAATCTGCGGAGGTTGGCGATGTGCGACGCGGCGGCGGGACGAGGAGGCGGTGATGCGTGGTGCATGGGATTGGAACGGTCGAGCGCGTTCGCAAGACATCGGCGATGGTGGCGAAGGTTGAGCGAGGAATACGAGGATGGGCGACATCCGTATTGGTTGAGTGAGTACATGGAGTTTGATATGAGCAAGGGGGAGATCGATCCGACGGCGAGCGTGTTTCTGGAGCACTTGCCGGAGAACACGGGGCGTCACGACGAGTACGTCCCGGCGTTGCGCGAATACTTTAAAGCCATCGAAGCGCGCGTGCCGCCGAGGTTGTATGACAACGTGCAGCGTGTGATCGATTTGGTGACGGGAGAAGGGTTTGACACTTCTATCTGGGCGGCAGGGATAATGTTCAGTCGTTCAGTCGCGGCAAAAGATGATGGCAAAATTGACAGCGTGCGGTTGTTGATTCATTTCAATCGCCACGACAAAGAAGCGACGAAGGAGGGCGATGAAGATGATGACGACGGGTACAGGAGCGAGAAGACTCGTCAAATGGTGCGGTTCCTCGAGATTTTGCATTGGGACGGAGACTTCGACGAGTTCGATCGCATCGACGATTATTTCTTGGACGACGGCGGCGTCGGATCCGTCCTGCAAGTCGACGTTCTCTCTCGAGCGCCGACGGATAACGCGCCCTCCATCATAGGCTCGCGCGTGGGCGTCGAAATCACCGTCGGCACCGTCCACGGTAAGAACAAGAACATCATGCCTAGGCTCGGTACGCTCGTCAGCGAGGGCTTAGCCGATGACGCGTGGTGGCAAAACTTCACCGGCGCTCTATGTGCCAAAGGCAGACCGCCTACCGACGCGGCAAACGCATTCTCCGTACTACGTCGTCCGTGTGTCGTCAAGCGCCGCACGGCCGCGGATAAGCGTGAATTGCGCAAACCCGACGGCTCGGGATTGCTTCCCATGCTCGCCATCGCCGCGAGCCACGTCAAATTCATCGTCCAGCCCGGTCGGCCTCTGTACGCGAAGACGTACGTCGTGACCCAACACTCGATGCGTCACTGTCTCAACACCGTCGCGTACAAGACCACCCCACGCGGCTTACCCGAGTATTCACTGTGTGTTAAATAGCCATTCGTAAATAGTCCCGCGCCATCGCGTCGCGCATCGGCCCGTTTCGCGCCGCTCGTCTCCGCGCGTGGCGTCGCCGCGGCGCCTCGTTCGAGTCTTCACAACCGCGCGCGCCGCGATCGCCCGTGTTTCGTCCGCGCGCCGCGCGAACGCTCGATAGCTATCGCGCGCGCGTTCTCCGCGCGTCCTGACGCGCACGAACGCGTCGCGCGCGTCGAACGACGTGAATCGTTCGCGCCATGATTCCATCCTCCGAACGCGCGAGCGAACGCCTGACGAGCATCTTGAGCAACGCCGAGTGGGTCACGCGACGGAACGAGCGCGGTGGTGATCATTACATCGCGCGCGAACGCGTCGGACGCGAGTCGAGGGATGACTCGACGAAGTCTGTGTGGACGGGGTCGCTGTCGATGAGTCGACGAGGTCGACCGCTGGCGAACGAGACGCGACCGAACGAAACAGTGGACGAAACCGTCGGCACGGCGATGAAATCGACGTTTGGAAGCGGAAATCTAGAATACATAGGAGCGAGCTCGGCGCAGGCGAGCGATGCGGATGTGTCGGATGGGGAAGAGCGAGTGCCTTCGACGTCGACGAGACTGGCGGGACGGACGAGTCAAACGATCGATGATTTAAGTAATTTAGTGCAGTCGAGGACGATCACATGCCAGTTAGTGGCGCAAGCGCCACCTACGGGGGCGAATATTCCAGGGACGGCGCGGGGCGAGGGATTCGCGCGGGCGAGCGCGGCGGGGAACGCGCTGCCAGAAATAGTGCACGCCGAGTGCGTGGCGCCCGGGGACGACGATTGGCCGGATGTTTGGGATCCCATAGCGTTGTTGCGACTGTATCCACTCTCAGCGCATCACGTGACGCCGTTTCATCAGATACACGCTACGTTGACGGATTGCAGAGATGATGCGGCGAAGGACGCCGAGGGCGGAGAACCCGTGCCAGCGGCGGCGCGCATGGACCTTCCGGATGGTTACGTCGTCTTTATCGTTTCCGACACGGGCTTGCCAGATATCGTGCGCGATGCCGTGGGGCCGACGAGTGGGAGCACGAAACGTAAGACGGATGAGTCGAAGAAACCAAAGCCGTTGTGGGCGATCATTCAAAGCATCGTTCCGCTCGTCGCGCCGCAGCCGCCGGCTTCGGTGCCCACGCCAGACTTGAAACCGACGCGTGGGATCCTTCGGGGTTGGGTACCGCCGCCGAAAGAACCGGCGATTGACGAAACGAACAACATGGGTCTCGGGCACGCGGCGGAAGAGCAGGAGGGCGTGCGTATGCCCGAGGAACTCTCGGGTGTACACCCAGCCGCGGAGACAACGGACGAAGAGAAATCTTTGAGTTCGGCGCACGAGATGACGAGTGGAGTCGAACGCGAGGGTATGGGCACCGTGACTCCGGTTGTGAGCGAAGAAACGAGCGAGTTAACGTCGGGCACATCTGAGATAGATAGAGTGACGATCAAGATTGGCGGCGATGACGAACTAGACGACTGGCTTTCGCCGCCGCTCGCGCGGCGTAAACGTAAGTCTATCGCCGGGCCATCGTCTGGATCTGGGTCTGATGGCGAAAACTCTGACGACTCATCCGGGCGCGAATTTGCCAAACTGAAACGCACAGCGACGTCGCCGACGGCGTCGCCGAGCTCGTCTGAAGGCGAAGAAGACAGAGTTCCGATGGAGGGTCAACACGAGATTCCGACGAGCGCGGCAGCGATCGCGCAAGTCATCTCGCCCGAACAACGCGTACCGTGCATTCCTCTCACTGGCTTGCGTTATATGCTCCTAGGATTCGAAGTCAATCACCCGCATGTGGTTTTCTTGATCAAGTCACTCGCCGACGAGGGCGCCGTGTACGTGAGCGACGCAAAGCCAGAAGAAGTCGACTTGATCGTCGTTCACCCGCCGTTTTTGCAGCTCTTATCCGCGCCTCAGTTTCCAGTGCACGTTTCAGATTTCATTAGAACCAGGCACACTCGGTTTGCGCTCGGCTTGCGCCATCTGGAGCTTTGCTTGGAGTACAAGCGCAGGCTTGATCCGCGACTTGAAACCGCAGAGGTTTTCCCCGAAGGTGTCCTGGTTGTCATGGACGATAGTGCGTTGACGAATGACGAAGACGCTTTACATCGAGTTGTACGCCTACTCGCGCAAGCTGCCGCGGCAAGCGCTGCCGCTGCCGCGGCGAAAGGCATATTTCACTACGGACAAGACGGGAATCGCGAGAATCCACCTTGGCCGTGGGCTATTAAAGTCGCCAACAGCACGATCCAGAAGCTCATGATGACCAAGCTACGTACGATGCAAACTAACACGGAGAAGGCGTGGAAGATTGAGACTATGATCAAGGCCTTGCACGCGTACAAGCACGCTGGCGATCGAGCTGGAAGAGGCGCGAGAGTGATGGGTATTACGTGGGAGGAAGCGTCGCACCAGCCCGTGGAAGATCCACCGCAAGCGGTGCGCGATGCGGTCAAAATAGCTTCGCGTCACGTATCTATGTGTCGGGCCGTGTTTTTAGTGAGCGAAGACCCGAAGACACTCGCCGCGGCGAAAGGGCACACGAGCATCCTGTCTGGCTCTGCGAACGACGCCTGCGACTTTTTGACGCAACTCGTTCGCGAGATGTGGGCAGAGACCAAAGCGGCGCGAACGGGCATGAACGTGCACGACAGTAATTTGCGTAAAGCAATGTCGGTGAGCGAACCTTCCGCGAGCGAAGTCGTCTCCGATGCGCAGCACTCGATGAAGCTAGCGGACGTCGAGGACGAAGTCACCGGCGGCGGTCTCGGGCAAAAGCTAACAACGAAAAAAGTTGTCAAGTTCCCTACCATGATCGATGACGGTGGTCAAAGCACGCGCAGTCGCGGTCGATATAGTCCGCCGCCTTCGCCCACGCGCACGAACTCCGGACGCACGGGCGAAGATACGAGTAAAGATACGAGTAAGACGTCGACGGGCGACGCCCCGACCGACGGCGAAGAAACCGCGCAGTCGCCCATCGTGACGCCTCATAAGAAGCTTTGGCGACGTCGGCGAGTGTGATATATGAATCATTTGTACATTATACGACTAGTTGCATGTTTGACACCACCGTGTCCTCTAATCAGCGAAGAGATAGTCGAGCAGGGGCGCGACGCACGCCACGCTCATCGAGTTGCCCAAAAGCGTGTACTTTTGACGAGTGGTCAAGTTCGACGGCCACGCGAAATCATTCGGAAGTGAGTGCAACCGTGCGACCTCATCGACGGTAAAATATCTTAAACGTACGTCGCTCGCGCCATCGCCCATGCGCCCGTCCCACGTAGCCTTGTCGACGCTTTGATTTGCCACGACGGATCCCGTGCCTTTGACGTATTTGTAGTAACTCTTTGTGAAGCAGTTGCACGTCGTGTCTTCAGCGGTGACTATGTCTATGCTACCCTTGGCGCGATCCACGTCATCCTGCTTGACCGCGTTCGCGCGCCAAATATCATCGGTTGCACGATCCAGAAACCTCGAGAGCGGCGCGACGACGACGTCGGCGTCCCTGACGTCGTCGAAATCCGGAATCCACTCCCTGCGATGCGACAGCTTGCTCGGCGGAGGCGAGCGTCGTATCTCGTCCACGCCGTCCTCAAACGCGCGCGTCGAACGGGCGAGCATGAAATATCTCGGCCGACTGTAAGGCACGCCGAACATGGTCGGTGTGAGTATGAACTCTTGCGCGTGGAACGCCGACGCGGAGAGCGCGTCTCGCAGCGCGTCTCGCATGCGACTCGTCTCGAATCCCACCACGTTCTCGACGAACACGTACTTCGGCCGCGCGCTCGCATCCATCTTCACCATCTCGTCCACCAACCGCATGAAGCTCTCCGCGCGCCCATCGTCGACGTCCAACTTTAACCCCGCGCGCGTGAACGGTTGACACGGCGGCGACATCGCCCACGCCTCCGCCTTCGTCTTCACCAGCGTCTCCATCGCCACGCTCACCAAGCTCTTCTGCGACGGTCGCGTCCCATAATTCATCGCGTACGCGTCGCACGCGTTCGGATTCACGTCGTACGCGCCGCACACCTCCGCTTCGTCGCCTCGCGCGCGTCGCAGCGCCGCGTGCATGACGCCGACGCCGCAGTACATCTCCAGCACTCGCAATTTCCCGCCCCTCCGCGTCCTCGCCGTCGCGTCGTCGCGCGTCCCATCGTCTTCATCGTCTCTCGCGCGCGTTCGCTTCGTCATCGCGCGCGCGCTCGAGCGTCCGCGCCGCCGCGCGTCGCTTCAGCGGTTCGTTAAAAATGTAAAACCCGCTCGCGACGCCCACGCACGCGGCGACGAGCGGCGGGCCGATCCCGCCGCCGCGCGACGCGCGGCCGAACAGCGCGCGTCCCGGGAGCATGCGGCGCGCGCGCGCGCGTCGAGCGTCGTCGGGCGGCGCGCGTCGCGGTCTGCGGCGCGCGTCGTATACGAACGCGACGAACCGCCATCACTCGAAACCCTAACGCGGCGCGAAGATAAAGACTGACGTCAGCGCCATCGTTATCCGACGGCGACGGCGACGGCGACGCGCGCCACACGCCGACGCGACGCGCGCCGACGAACGCCGCGCTCGACCGCGCGAACGACCACCGCGCGCGCCATGCTCGCCCAACGCCACGCCGCGAGCGCCGCGGGCGCGCGCGCGCCGCTCGCGCGAAACGCGACGACGCGACGCGCGACGACGCGACGCGGCGCGCTCGTCGTCCGCGCGCAAGAGATCAGCGCGAGCGTCGATAAGCCGCTGGGATTGACGCTGAAGGAGCGCGGCGACGGTCGACCGGGGGTGCAGATCGCGCAGTGCAAGGGGAACGCGTCGAAGGCGGGGCTGAAGGCGGGGGACATCGTCAAGTACCACTCGTCGTTTTTCGGCGACGAGCTGTGGCCGGCGGACGCGCTGGCGTTCTCGCGAAGCGCGATCTCGGCGTGCCCGAACACGGTTGATTTTGTCGTCGTGCGAGGCGGTCAAGGGGCGGACTTTGACGTGAAGCGGTTGCCGAAGCGACCGGCGCCGCCGAAGTTTGGCCGCAAGTTGACGGCGGCGCAAAAGGAAAGAGCGTCGCACATTTGCGTGGATTGCGGGTACGTGTACACGCTGCCGACGGCGTTTAGCGAGCAACCGAAGAGCTATGTTTGCCCGCAGTGCAACGCGCCGAAGAGTCGGTTCGCGCCGTACGACGTCGAGACGGGACGCGCGAAGGGTGGGGGCTTATCCACGCCCTTGATCACCGTCGCGTCCACCGTCATCGGTCTCGGCGGCATCGCGTTCTTATTGAAGGATTTGCTCTAGAGAGCGCCGATCGAAAGGAAACGGACGCGAAATAATGTAATTCGTCATCAATTTTGTCGTCGTTTCAACGAACGCTAGTCTATAAACTAATCGCCGCGCGCGCGCGCGGCTTCGCTGATTTCACGTCGCGGCGTCCGCGACGGCGTCTTCAACCACCGACGGTTCGCGCACCGAATCGAGGGTTCGCTCCGGTTTAGATTTCTTCGGAAACTCGACCGCCGTCTCGGCCGCGGGAAGCGCGCAGAAAGCCGCGCACGCGGCGTCCACGTCGTCTTGAAATCGACATCGCCGCACTATTCGAAATCCTTCCTCCTTCGTCGGCGGCGCGTTATCCTTCCCACGCATCTGCAACTGTACCACGCGCACCGAGCTCTCCCCCTGCACGCCTCCCGGATGATTCGTCCGCATCCGCACGCGCTGCTGATACACCGACACCGGCTGATTAAACCAAACCGCTCGCAGCTCGCACGGCGGCCGCGCCTCGCGCGCGAGCGCCACGAAATCCGCTCTCTGCTGCCGACTCAGCCCGCACCGATCGATCACCACGTGCTTACCCTCCTCCAGCGCTCGTTTCGCCACTCGCACGCACTGTTGCCTCGTCCCACGCTTCCCGTTCGACACCGTGTCTTGGTTCGCCGTCGTCCACCGCTCGCGCGGCAACCGCGCCGAAAACGTCGACTTTCCCGCCCCGCTCGGTCCGACGAGCACGAGCACCACGGGCGCGCGCGGCGCGCGCTCGAACATCGTCGCCACCGCGCCCTCGCGCGTCGTCGCCGCCGCGTCGCGCCGTTTCACCGGCGCCCAGCCTCCGTCGTCGTCCCGCGCGAGGACGTCGTCATCGCGCGCGCGCGTCGCGCTCTCGCGCGCGCGCTCGCGCGCCATCGCGCGACCGACGTCGTCGCGCGCGCCGCGCCGCGCCGACGGTCGATCGCGTCGCGTCGCGCGCGCGAGCGCGCGCGCGGTGCAGTGACGGCACATCGTCGCGGTGCCATCGCGTCGCGCGCGACGCGATGGACGCGCGACGCGGCGCGGCGCGCGCGGCGAGCGCGGCGACGACGACGACGTCGCCGAACGCGCGCGCGGCGGTCGTCGCCGCGCTCGCGCTCGCGCTGAGCGCGCGGTTGTTGATGGACAAGCGCGCGCACGACGACGCGGTCGACGCGCTGCGAGACGAACTCGAGCGCGAACGGCGCGCGAGGGCGACGTACGAGGCGAGGGTGCGGTACTTGGAGCGATGGAGACCGTTCGGGAGGACGACGCGGGCGGAGGAGAGCGCGGACGAGGGACGCGCGGCGAAGGCGAACGCGAAGGCGAAGGACGGGGTGATGGTGTGAGACGCGCGCCGATGTAATGTGAACTAATGAGCTAATCGATTTAATCGTCGTCGTTGTCGGCGACGAATTTGGCGACGACCGGGGCGAGCGCGAGCGCGGCGGCTAAGCGAAGCGGCACGAAGAGACGCACGACGTTGATGAAGACGGCGCCGGCGCCGAATAGCTTGGCCTTGTCGGTGGGATCGGAAAGATCGAGCCACGTGCCCTCTGCGACTTTGTACCACGTGAACGCCACGGGGGCGGCGACGGCCCAAAATGCGAGTTCGATGATGACGTAGGAAACGGTGCCGGCGACGCCGAACGATTTTACGTCTTGCATCGTCAGTTTCGGCGCGTTCGCCCCAGAGTTGAGCGCGTAGTACGTCCACACGACGCTGGGTAGAGCTATCATGCCGAGCGCTTTACCATACGACGGTTCAGCGAAGAACGCTCCGAAAGGCGAGGCGAGTTCGCCGTACTTGACAGCGGTGCTCGCGAGCGACGTCCACAACGCCAACTTGAGCGCGAATCCTAATCCGTCTTCGATCGGCGCCGCACCCTCTAAAACGGGCGTCTCGCTATCGGCGCCGTCTTTTTCGTTTGTCGCTATCGTGTACGCCGCTACCGCGCACCCTGTGTTACCCATCAACGTCAACAGCGCCTGCAAAGGCACGAGCGCGTTGATGGACGCGGGATTGTAAAACGCATGAAACGTGCACGCCGTTATACCAGACGCCAGAAACGGAGACATGGCCACCGTGAGGTTCCGCCAACTCGCGTTTCCGGTCCTATCCGCGTGCCCGGCGACGTATTTCATCGCTAACGCCCATTCGGTGACGCTCGAGACGTGCACCGCCCACGTCGGCAAACTCAGCGCGTTGCCCGGCTCGCTCGCCAGCAACTCACCATCCACGATCGACGGCGCGACCGCCCCGATCGCGAGCGTGCTCGCCGCGCACGTTAAAAACAAAACCCCCAGCACGACGTACGCCGGCGTCGTCGCGCGCTCCTCACCATCCTCGTCTTTCTCCCCGTCGTCCCCGCGCCCCGCCGCCGCGCCGAACCCGTACGCGAACAACGCGTTCGACACCGTCAACAGCGATTCCGAGCTCCCGTGCAGCGCGTCTACGTTGGCTAATATATCTCCATACCGCGTCTTGGCCACGATTCCCGCCGGTATCGTCGCCGCGACGAACAACAACAAGAATCGCGCGCCGAAGTTTGACGCTCGCGGCGTCGCGCGCGCGTCCCGCAGAAACCACAGGTACGCCAGGTACGGCGCGAGTCCGACTTGAAACAGCTGCGTCTCGATCCCGGGCGGGATGAATCGCAGCGCGGTGCCGCTCGCGCTCGTCACGGACCACGCGTCGACCGCGGCGAGGGCGTCGACGACCGATTGCGCGCGCGCGATGGTGGTCGGTCGCCGCGCGTCGCGGCGACGACGCGACGCGCTGGACGCGCGAGGCGGACGCGGACGCGGATGCGCGCGCGCGGACGAGTGATGGCGCGCGAAGTCGCGCCCGCGCGGGCGGACGCGCGCGGACGCGGACGCGATGGACGCCATCGCGCCGCGGAGTGGCGAAGTGGATAGCGCGCGGGACGGGAGTAAAGTCGTCGCGCGAGCTCGCTCGTGTGCTCTTTACAAAGAATAATGCCGCGAAGCCGCTTTCATTCGATTATTGGATGATCAGAGGAACTTTTTGACGACGCGCTTGGACTCGTCGACGACGGACTTGAGGTCATCCTTGAGGTTGGCGTCCGAGGTGCCGTAGCGTTGGAACGAGTAAACCAACACGCCGGCGCCGAGAAGCTCTAACAATCGCGGCGCCGCGATGGCGACGAGCGGCCAGCGGGCGACGTTGCCGAGCACGTACGTGCCCGCGAGGGCGGTGGCCGGGCCCGCGATGTCGACCACGGGGTTTTCGCTGTCACCGAACCATTCCGGGACCTCCTTGAGCGTGTCGGTCACTTCGGAAATGTCGACGTCTTGCACCGCAGACACCGTCTTGGAGGCGGTCTTACCGATCGGGGCCAGTTGATCGATGACTTCGCCGACATCGCCTGGCAACTCGCGCGGCAAGTTGGCGGCGAGATCTTCGATGTCGTCCGCGATATCGTCTTCGCCGACGAGGAGGTAACGCTCCAAGAGCAAGACGGCGGTCAGGGTGCCGATGAATTCGAGCGGACCCGGCACGAGCGAGCCGAGAACGGGCAAGTGCGCGACGGCGTCGGTAGCCACGACAGCACCGACGGTGGCAGCCTTTACGTTAAAGTTGTCGATACCATCAATCGTCTCGAAAACTCCATCCGCCGCACCTTCAAGGTCGCCGTTGAGGAGCGAATCTCTGACGCCCGGCACGGCCAACGCGAGCGCGACGGCGGTGGCCAAGCTTACGGCGGCGACGTCACTGAACGTGGCGCCGACGAAGTCAAGGCTCTTGCTGCTGTTGTTGCGCGCAGTGGCGTCCGCGCGCGCCTTCGCAGTCTTGGCCTTGACTTCTTTAGCCTTCTTGTCCGCGAGAGCCTTCTTCTTCGCGGCGGCGGCAGCCTTGGCGTCAACCTTCTTCGCGGCGGGCTTGGAAGCGGCGGGCTTGGAAGCTGCGGGCTTCGGCGCGGCGGGCTTCGGCGCGGCGGCTTCAACCTTCGGCGCGGCGGCTTCGACGGCCTTCTCTGCGGCGGCAACTTCTCTTTCCGCGGCTTGCTCGGCGCGAAGCGCTTCGCGTTCCGCGGCTTGCGCCTTGGCGGCGGCGGCGCGAGTGGCCTTGTCGTTGGTCATCGCCGCTTCCATCTTCGCCTTGGCGGCGGCTCGGGCGGCAACTTTTTCGGTAGCGGCGGCCTTAGCGGCGTTCGCTCTGGCAGCTTGCGCAGCCTTTCTGGCGGCCACTTGCTTATCGGCGCTCGACGTCGCTGCGCTGACGCGCTTTCTGCTCGATTCCGATTTCTCCGCGATGAGCTTCGCTCGCGCGTCGGCGGCAGCCTTGCGTTCGGCTTGCTTTTTAGCCGCAAGCTTGGAGGCCGCAGCAGCCTTCTCAGCTTGCTTGATGGCGCCCGGGGTCTTCTTCGGCGCTTGGATGACCGGAGCTTGAACAACCGGAGCTTCGACGACGGGTTCGACGACGACGGGCTTCTCCGCCTTTACCGGCGCCTTCTTCGCAAGACGCGCCTTCTTCGCGGCTTCAAGCTTGGCCGCGTTCGCAGCCTTCGCTTTGGCGGCAGCTTCTGCGCGTTCGGTGGCAGCCTTTTGCGTGGCGGCGGCAGCCTTCTCCGCTTCCGCGTCGCGCGCCGCCTTGATCTTGGCCAATTCCGCTTCGCGAGCCTCCTTGGCGGCTTCGCGCTTCGCCGCGGATGGCTTATCCGCGGACTTCGTCGGCATTTCCGCGACGGCAGGCGCTTCAGCCACCGGCGCGGTGGCCTTGGAAGCGACACGCTTGACCGGACGCTTCGTCGTCGGCGCTGCCGTGGCTGCCGGCGCTGGCGCAGCCTTAGACGCCACGCGCTTCACCGGACGCTTCGTCGGCGGCGCCGCCACACCCTTCACGGTGCGCTTAGACACGACGCGCTTCACCGGACGCTTCGTCGTCGCCGCCGCCTTAGACGCCGGCGCCGGTGCCGCCTTGGACGCAACGCGCTTCACCGGACGCTTCGTCGTCGCCGCCGCCTTGACCGCGGGCGCGGTCTTAGACGCCACGCGCTTCACCGCGCGCTTCGTCGTCGGCGTCTTCACCGCCACGCCCTTCACCGTGCGCTTAGACACGACGCGCTTCACCGGACGCTTCGTCGTCGCCGCCGCCTTGGTCGCCGTTCGCGCGCGCACCTTCCTCACGCCCTTTCGCGCCCCCCCGCTCGTCGTTTTCGCCTTAAATTCCTTCTTCCCCGCCTTGACCTTCGGCGCGACGCGCGACGCCGTCGACTTCGTCGTCGTCGCTCGCCGCTTCGTCGTCCGTTCGTACGGCGTCCCTCCCCCGTTCACCGTCGACGCTCGCTTCGCCTCGTACGCCTCCGCGACGTCCGTCATCCCCACGATCGCGCTCACCGCCACCGCCGTCGCCGCCATCGCCGTCGACCGTCGCTTCGCGTCGTCGTCGTCGTCGCTTCGCGCGTCGCCGTCGTCGCGTCGCGTCGTCGCGCGTCGCGCGATCGTCGCCTTCCCGCGTCGCGCATCGCGCGCGGCGCGTCGCGTCGTCGCGTCGCGTCGCCGCGCGGGCGCGCTCGGGATCGTCGCCGCCGCGAGGGACATGTCGTTCGCGAGCCGTGCGCGCGCGCGTGTGCGCGCGCGATCGCCGCGGCGTCGCGAATCGAATCGGATAATCGTCCAAATCTCTAGTTTTCACTGTTTACGCATACGTAACGTATTCTGTGTACGTTTACGCTATGCATGACGCTTGACGTGGTCGTGTGTACTGTTTACGCATACGTAACGTATTCTGCGTACGTTAACTCTATGGAATGCGCTTGACGTGGTCGTGTGTACTGTTTACGCATACGTAACGTATTCTGTGTACGTTAACGCTGTGAAATGCGCTTGACGTGGTCGTATTCTGCGTTCGCACTGTTTGCGCGTCCAACGCGTCGGTCGCCGCGCGCGGCGTCGACGACCGCGCGCGCACACCGCGACGGCCCGCGACGACGGCATGCGCGCGTCGCGGTCGCGGTCGCGGTCGCGGTCGACCGATCGGTCGACGGCGCGCGCGAGCGCGCGCGACGGCGACGGCGCGCGAGGGACGGCGGCGTCGGACCGGGCGCGCGTGGACGGGATGACGGTGCGCGCGCTGCGGGACGCGCTGCGCGCGCGAGGGATGGCCACGGACGGGGTCAAGGCGACGCTGGCGGCGCGGTTGCTCGAGAGCGCGGGCGGTTCGGAGGGAGGGACGAAGCGGGCGCGGGAGGGGGGGGCGGCGCGCGACGGCGACGGCGACGGCGGCGGCGACGGCGGCGGCGACGGCGACGGCGACGGCGACGGGGGGACGACGGCGACGCGAGCGACGAAACGAAGGCGGTGGGAGGATGGCGACGGTGCGGAGGGGGCGGGGGAGGCGAAACCGGAGGCGGTGGTGGCGAAACCCAAGGCGGCGGGCGGTTTGGACAAGGCGGCGCTGTTGAAGCAAAAGCAGGCGTTGTTGAAGCAGAAAGAACTCGCGGCGAAGCTCAAGGCGAAGAAGGTGGCGGACGAGAAAGCGAAGGCGGCTGCGGGGTCGCGTCCGAGCGCGCGTCCGATGGCGCTGCGACTCGACGCGCAAGGTCGAGAGATTGACGAACGCGGCGAATTGGTGGTGAACAAGGTTATCGAGACGTCGACGCTGAGCGTGAATTTGAAGCAGCAACGCGCGAACGCTTTCGCGCAGGCGCAGGCGGAAGCGCAAGCGGAGATCGCGAGTCAGGCCGGGGCGGATTTTGACGATCCCAGAATGCGGGCTTTCGCGGGAAAGACTCGGAAAAAGCGTTCGGCTTTACAGGTGCGTTTGAATCGACGCGATTTCCAACCGCCTCGTGATTTTTTCTTCGTCATTGCATCTTTCAAAGCTCCGTGGTAATCTCACGACATGCCCCTTGGAGACTACAAGATTGCAAAATTGAAAGGCTGGCGCTCTAATACTCCTCTGAGGTTTCCACTCAGGAGGGTTACGCTGCGTCGGTACATTTTCCACGAAAGCAAGTTACACTCTGTCGCGAGACCTTCTCATGTCACGTTGCAATTTTTATGCTTGCGATAGTAAATAGCGGATTGGACAGCTGGCGGGGCGCTCTTATCATAGTGGGCGTCATCTCCTTACCATCCGAACCACATTTTTTTGGTTTCGACGAGAAACGTTTTTCTCGGCTTTTCGCCGACTGACCTCGTTTTGCGCGCGTTTTCGTTTGCAGTTCGTCGAGGACGGTAAGTTTCAGAAAGAAGCCGACATGCACAGGCTTCGCATGCAATTCGGCGACGAAAAGGCGGAAAGGATGAAGGAGCGATCTGAGCGCGAGCGCAAACACGCCGAACGCATGGAAAAGTTGGAAAAGGAGGCGACGATGGATCCCAACTTGGTTCCGGTAGGCGAGCGCCCTTCGGCGGCGAAGGGTGCGAGCGCGGCGAGGCCGTTAGCGCCTTTGGATGAAATACCCGACGTCGAATGGTGGGACCGGGATATTTTGCGTAACGGGACGTACGACGACGTCACGGGTGGAAAATGGAACGTGAATATGGACAAGTTTAACGTGTACGTCGAGCACCCCGTGCCGATCAAACCGCCTCTGAACGCGCCTGCGCCGGCGCCGCAACCTCTGATGCTCACTAAAGCGGAGCAGAAGAAACTGCGCACGCAGCGTCGCGTCGCACGAGAAAAGGAAAAGCAAGAGATGATCAGGCAAGGGTTGATTGAGCCCCCGAAACCAAAGGTGAAAATCTCCAATTTGATGCGCGTGTTGAAGGACGAAGCCGTGCTCGATCCCACAGCTATGGAGAAGGAAGTGCGAGAGCAGATGGCTGAGCGCGAGCAAGCTCACCAAGATAGAAATTTAGCGCGCATGCTCACGCCGGCGGAACGACGTGAGAAGAAGATGCGCAAGTTGCTAGGGAACGATGCGGCGGGCGAGGTACACATGCACGTGTACCGCGTCGAAGACATGTCCAACACAAAGAATAAGTTCAAGGTTGACGTGAACGCGCAAGAGAATCACTTGACGGGTACGTTTCACGTTCGTAACTTCACTCGACATCGTAATTTCGTCTTTGATGAATTCGCGAAACCATTACTAGTACTGAAAGCCTCAGAGCCTCCGGGCTTTGATCGAGACAAACGCTATCCCTGAGACGCTCTGTTGTGAGAACGCTGACGACGTCGCGGGGCCGCGCGCGACTGATGACTGACCAGAAGAAATTCGATCACACGCAGGCGTCGGTTTAATCGCTGAAGCATTCACGATTGTGATCGTCGAGGGAACGGCGAAAGCCGTTCGCCGTTACGACAAACTCATGATGCGCCGAATCGATTGGAACGCCAAGCTGAACGATGATAACGACGAAATGGACGCCGACGACGCGAAGAAGAACAAGTGCACTCGCGTGTGGAGAGGGACCTCGACATCACACGCTCTGAGACGCTTCTGTTTCGAGACGTTTCGATCGGATGCGGCGGCTCGACGATACTTAGCAGAGTTCAAGCTCGAACATCTTTACGACGCCGCGTTTGCGGCGATCGCGTGCGCCGAAGATTCGGAATAATGTAATACCATGAAATGAGAGATGGGACGAGAAATCTACTGACATTGTTGATCTTTTACACGCACTAATGCAATTCGAGCAATTTCATGAGCTTTGCGGCGATATCGAGCGAAATCATCACACCTCCATCCACGCGCTGGAAATCCACCATTAGCCTATCGTTTGGCATCTTGTACACTTGGAGTTCAAACTTCAACACCGTAGGCTCACGCTGTCGACCTGGGCGCATGGTTGAGCGACCGTCTTCGCTCATTGGTGGTGTCGTGACGCCGAGGTCTTCGTCCATCGCGTCTTGATCGCCCGCCGCGACGTCACCGTCCGCCATGTCGTTGTCCATAGCGTCGCCGTGGCAGTGGAGAACGCACATGCACTTCATGTTATACGGTCCGTTCTTCTTCCAAGACACGTCCATCACGCGTAATACGCGAATCAACTCGTTGAAAACGTCTAGTGCGCCCATCTTTGAAGCCGTTCCAAGCATCCAACGCTGCTCGGCGACGAGACGCTGTTGCATCATGTGCGCGTGCACTTGACTCGGTCGTCGCACGCCTAGTGCAGACGCGACGCCGTGTCGCATGTTGTTGTGTTCCGCCATGATCTCTGCATCGTCGTATTCGGCGCCTAAGTACCCACCGTATATGTTTCGCCTATTGTCCAGTAGCAAGTAATACGTCACCGTCGCCTTGTTACGGATTTGATGCCTTAGAGCGTCAATCAACGGTTCGCGCTCAAAGCCTAAGTTGATCACCATATCCAAAGTCTCCCCATCGAGATTGGATGTTTGCGATATCTGCGTTTGCGGCGGTACCACGAGATAGCGCGGTAGATGCACGACGAACCACTGATGGTGACGAATCTCCGCCATGGTGATTCGCTTGAGCGGGTCTACGAAGAGCATGCGCGATATTAAGTCTCGCGCCCCCGGGCTCAGATGGCTTGGTAAGCTATATACCCCACCCTTGATCTTTTTAAACAAGTTTGGGATGCTTTCATCGTCGAAAGGCAACGATCCACACAGAAGCGCGTACAAAATCACCCCGCAACTCCACACGTCCACCTCGGGGCCGCTGTACAGCTTGCCGCTAATCACCTCTGGCGCGGCGTAGTTGGGACTCCCGCACGACGTCTTCAAAAAGTGACCGTCCCGCATGACGTTCGACAACCCGAAATCCGCAATCTTGACGTTATTCCGCGAATCCAGCAACAAGTTTTCCGGCTTCAAGTCGCGATGCACGACCATATTCCGATGGCAATACTCCACCCCCGATATGATTTGTTGAAAGAAATGCCTCGCCTCGTTTTCCCCCAATCGTCCCTTCTCCACGATGTAATCGAACAACTCGCCCGACTTCACGTACTCCATCACCAAAAAGATGTCGTGCGGCGTCTCCAATATCTCGTACAACCGAATGATGTGCGGATGCATGAACAGCCGCAAAATCTTAATCTCCCGTCGCACCTTTTCCTCCATGTCGATCGCCTTGATCTTCTTCCGATTCAAAATCTTGATCGCCACCTTGTGTCCCGTCAGCACGTGTTCCGCCACTTTCACCTTCCCGAACGACCCGATCCCGAGCGTCTTCCCGATGCGATAGTTCGGCAGGTAAATCTCCGCTTGCCCTCGCGACGCCCCCCCGCTCGCGTGCGTCCCGCTGTCCTCCCCGCCCTCCATCGCGCCTCCGTCGCGCGTCCGTCCGAGCGCGCGCTCGCGTCGCGCTCGCGTCGCGCGCGACCGTCGCTCGCGTCACGCGTCGTCGCGCGGTCGCGCGCGGTCGCGTTCGCGCGTCGCGCGCGCCGATCGACGCGCCTCGCGCGAGAATAAAATTACGACGCGTCTCGAGACGCGCGCGCGTCCGGGTCGCGCGCGCGCCGCGCGGGCGCTCGAGTCGACGCGCTCTCTCTCTCGCGCGCCGTTCGCGGTCGCGCGCGCGCGCGCGCGGTCGCGTGTGCGGCCGACGCGCGCGAGGGCACGGGCCAACGAACGGCGTTGCGTCGAGGACGGCTCGTGACTGTTTACCCATACAAAAAGAGTGAGTGTTGAGTCACGACCCGTCGATCGGCGTGGGTCGGCACACCCGCGTGTGCGGCGGCGCCCGCCGCGTCGCCCGCGCGCGCCGTCGACCGCGCACCGCGACGCGACCGCGACGCGCGCGCCCGCGGGACGATCGCGACGTCCCGTCGCGACCGGACGCGCGCGGGCGCGCGGTCGACGGACGCGGCGCGGCGCGATTTTTACCGAAAACGCGTCGCGGCGCGGCGACGCGCGACGCGACGGCGATGGCGACGCGACGCGACGGCGTCGCGCGGGCGGTGGCGCGCGCGGTGCGAAGTCGCGCGATGTGCGGCGCGATGACGGTGACGCGAGGCGCGGGCGAGGCGGGACGCGAGGACGCGCGAGGGACGACGCGGGCGTTTCGCGCGACGGCGCGCGGCGAGCGGGACGAGGTCGAGCTCGAGGACGCGCGCGGTGAGTCGGCGACGCGACGTCCGATGGTGCCGTGGACGCGACAGGTGGTGTCTGGGGTGGAACTGCTGCGGTCGGGGAAGTATAACAAAGGGATGAGCTTCACGCGGGACGAACGCGATAGGTTGAACTTGCGCGGGTTGTTGCCGCCGGCGGTGTTCGATCAGAGCGTGCAGGTCGAGCGCGTGATCGAGCGCTTGCGTCGGGTGACGAACGACGTCGAAAAACATGCGTGGCTCGCGTCGCTGTACGAACGAAACGAGCGGCTGTTTTATCGCGTGGTGAAGGACCATTTGGAGGAGTTGTTGCCGATTTTATCGGCGCCGACGGTTTGGCAAGTGTGCGCCGAGTTTGGTTTGATGTACAGACGACCGCGCGGGTTGTACATCTCCATCAAAGACCGCGGGTCCGTGTATAGGCTGTTGAAAAATTGGCCCGTGCGCGACGTCAAGGCGATCGTGCTCACGGACGGGCAACGCGTCACGGGACTCGGCGATTTGGGCGTCCAAGGCATGGGCACGGCGGTGGGCAAGTCGACGTTATTCACCGCGCTCGGCGGCCTCGACCCGGCGGACGTGTTGCCAATTTGTATCGATGTGGGTACGGACAACCAGGCGTTGCTCGAGGATAAGTTTTACATCGGTCTGAGGCAAAAGCGAACCGGCGGCGAGGAATACGACGACTTGCTCGACGAAGTCGTCTACGGGTTGAAGCGGCGTTTCGGCCCGCGCGTGTTGCTATGCTTCGAAGAATTTTCCAACAAGAACGCAAAGCGATTGCTTGATCGATACAACAGCAATTCTGTCGCGTATTGCGATGATTTGCAGGGCATCGCTGCGACGACGTTGGCGGCGATTATCTCGGCGCTGCCGCAAATGGGCGGATCATTGAGAGAGCAGCGGTTTCTTTTCGCCGGCGCCGGGGAGACCGGTGCACACACCGCAGATTTATTGGCGACGTATATTTCGCAACAACACGGCATATCGTTGCCCGAGGCGCGAGAGAACATTTATTTCATAGATAGAAAAGGTTTGGTGACGCGCGATCGGGCGCAACGCGAGGACGATTTGGAAATTCACAAACTACCCTACGCGCACGACATGGAAGGTGCGGCGTCCGTGCGCGAATCCGTCGAGCTCATCAAACCGACGGCGTTGATTGGCGTCCGTCGACACCGATTTTCCTTCTTCGAAGGCTCAGTGCTGAAGGATGAAAAGCTCTTCACCGAGGACGTGTTGCGCGCGATGGCGAAACATAGCGAGAAACCGCTCATCATGGCGCTTTCGCGACCGAGCGCGCTGCACGAGTGCACGGCCAAGGAAGCGTACGAGGCGACGAACGGGAAGTGTATCTTCGTCGGCGGGTGCAAGTCGACGCCGTTCGAGTACGAGGCTAGAGAAATCGCGCCGTCCGAATGCAGCACCGAATACGTCTTTCCGGGATTGGGACTCGGCTTGACCATCGCCGAAGGCACGCGCGTGCGAGACTCTTTACTCATGGAAGCCGCCGAAGTCGTGGCCAACAGCGCCACTCCGGGCGATATCGCTCGCGGCGCCGTGTTCCCGCGAAAGCGCCACATTCCCGACGTCTCCGCGCGCGTCGCCGCGCGCGTCGCCGGTAAGGCGTTCGCGAGCGGTTTGTCCGCGCTCCCGGGCAAGCCCATGGACTGGCTTCGCTTGGCGAAATCGTGGATGTTCGACCCGACGTATCGCCCCTACACGCCTTGATTCGTCTCGTCTCCGCGCGTTGTGATACCACTCGATTCGTCGCGTGACGCGCCGCACACGCCGACATGCCGACGCGTCCTCGCGCGCGCGCGCGCGTCCTCGCCGCGCTCGCGTGCGCGCTCGCGTGCGCGCTCAACCTCGCGCGCGCCTCCGACGTTTCGTTCACCGCCGATGCGCGACGACGCGGCGGCGAAGAGATCTCTTTCCCGCTCGAACACTCCCTCGACGGCGTCGCGTTCGTCCACGCGGGCGTCGTCACGGGCAAGCTCGCGGTCGATCGGAACGACGCGAGGAACTTTAGGCTGAGCGCGCCGAAGGCGACGCGGGAACCGCTCGACGCGAGCGCGGCGGCGGCGCTGAACGCGCTGGCGGCGAGCGGCGGCGCGTACAGGATACGAGCGCCGAGCAACTTCGCGAGCGGTAGACCTGGATCGTACGTCATGGCGTCCCTACCGGCGCGGTGCGTGTTGGCGGCAAATTTGGCGGACGCGCTGACGGTGCACGCGGACGATCGAGGGAACGCGTACGGGATTGAATACGCGGCGGCGAACGGGGAATGCGACGCGCGCGACGAGGCGGCGACGACGAAACGCGCGAGCGCGGGTTCGAAGTTTAGGACGACGGTGTACGTGCGCGTGGGGAAAGATGCGCCAGGGCTAAATCCGGACGCGCCGACGGACGTGCGCGGCCACGGCTCGCCGGCGACGGATCGAAGTAAACGCGAGGCGGAACAGCGACGAAAGGCGCGCGAAGGCGGCGACGGGAAAAGTGACGGCGCCAAAGAAATACCGACGCAAATGACGTTCTTCCAGCGACACTGGTTGAAGATTATGTTTAGTAGCTACGTTTTTGCGTTTTTGTGCGCGCCGGCGGAGACGCGCGATACGCGCGCGGCGGCGCAACGAAGAGTCAACGCGGCGACGAAGAAACGACAGTAGCGGCGATGATGGTATACACAGCGCGTTATTTTTAATCAAAACATCAGTTAGTCACCAATCAACCGACGGTGTTCGACCGACCGATGTCGCGCGCGCGCTGAGAGCAAAGCCTACGCCTCGCTCGTTTTCGGCTTGGAGCCCGCGCCGGTCTCCGCCAACCCGTTCAACTCCTCGTTCAACTTCTTCACGTTCTTCTCCACCCCACTCTCCGCTTGATCGCTGAAATTATCGATCGCCGCGTTCAACGCCGCGATCTTATCGTTCAAATTCTGTCTCGTCACCTCCAGCTCGTCCTCGCTCTCGTCGTCCAGCGCCTTGTTCAGCGCGCGCTTCCCCCCCAGCAGCGTCTTGCTCAGTTGCGGCGCGAACAAGAACCCCAGCGCGCCGAACACCGCGCCACCGACGAGCAATCCACCGACGAATCCCTTCCCGCGTCCTTTGCGCTCCTCGAACTCGCTGCGCGCGCGCACGTCGCGCCGTCCATCGCCGATTCGCGCGCGCGCGAATCCAGCCCGCGGTCGTTCGCGCGCGCGATTCTCCCTCGCGCATCGCGCGCGCGCGGGCGTCGCGCGCGCGCGCGGCGCGTTCGCGCCGACGACACTCGCGCGCATCGCTCTCGCGTCGCGCGCGCGCGCGGGCGTTCGCGCGGCGTCGTGTGACGCTCGGACGCCGCGCGTCGCGGCACCGAACGTTCGGGTCGCCACTCGCTCTCACTGTTTACCCATACGCCGACGCGTCTAACCGCAGAAATCGACGCGCATGGCGTCGCGCACGGCGTCGCCGCGCGCCGCGCGCGCGCCGTGCGTCTCGCGCGCGCCCACCTCGCCCACCGCGCGCGTCTCGAGGCGCGCGCGCGCGCGCCGGGCGTCGCGCGTGACGCCCAGCGCGACGCCGCCCAAGGCGCCGCCCAAAAACGAAGTCGCGCCGCCGACGCCCGGTCAGGTGCGCCAGGTGCCGCCGAGTCGCATACGAAACTTTAGCATCATCGCGCACATCGATCACGGGAAGTCCACGCTGGCGGACACGCTGCTGATGCGGACGAAGACGGTGAAGGAGCGGGACATGGTGAAGCAGGTTTTGGATAGCATGGACTTGGAGCGCGAGCGGGGGATCACGATCAAGCTGAACAGCGCGCGGATGGATTACGTGGCGAGCGACGGGGAGCTGTACGTGCTGAATTTGATCGATACGCCGGGACACGTGGATTTTTCGTACGAGGTGTCGAGATCGTTGGCGGCGTGCGAGGGGGCGTTGCTCGTGGTGGACTCGAGCCAGGGCGTGGAGGCGCAGACGGTGGCGAACGTGTACTTGGCGCTGGAGAATGATTTGGAGATTTTCACGGTGCTGAATAAGATTGATTTGGCGGGCAGCGAACCGGATCGGGTGAAACAGGAGATCGAGGACGTGTTGGGGTTGGACGCGAGCGACGCGATTTTGGCGAGCGCGAAGGCAAACATCGGGATGGACGACATCTTGGAACGCATCGTGCAGGTGGTGCCACCGCCTCGCGACACCGCGAACGAACCGCTTCGGGCGTTAATCTTCGATTCGTATTTCGATCCCTATCGCGGTGTCGTCGCCGTGTTCCGAGTCATGGACGGGACGATGAAGACGGGGGACGCGATGAAGATGATGGCCACGGGCGCGACTTTCGCTGCGGATGAGATCGGCATCATGCGTCCAGACAAGGTGCCGGTGAAAGAGCTCGGCCCTGGTGAGGTCGGCTACATCATCGGTGGCATCAAGTCAGTCGCGGATGCGCGCGTCGGGGACACGATCACGCTCTCAAAGAATCCCGCCGCCGAGGCGCTGCCGGGTTACTCAAAGTCGGTGCCGATGGTGTTCGCGGGAATCTTCCCCACCGATACCGATCGATACGATGACTTGCGCGAATCTCTCCAACGGCTGCAAATCAACGACTGCTCGCTGTCGTTTGAACCCGAGCAAAACAGCGCCATGGGCACGGGCTTTCGCTGCGGTTTCCTCGGGTTGCTTCACATGGAAATCATCCAAGAACGACTCGAGCGCGAGTATGATTTAGATTTGATCACCACCGCACCTTCGGTGGTTTACAACGTGTATAGAACAGATGGAACGATGGATTCGATATCCAATCCGGCGGACTTGTGCCCGCCAGAGCTTCGCGAACGAATCGAGGAACCGTACTGCAGATTGGACATGATCGCCCCTTCGGATTACGTGGGCACGCTCATGGAACTTGCGAGCCAACGGCGTGGAGAGTTCATCGACATGACGTACCTTTCCGAGACGCGTACCTCAATCAAGTACGACATACCTTTGGCCGAGGTCGTCACGAATTACTTCGACGACATGAAGTCGCGTTCTCGCGGGTACGCCTCGATGGAGTACGCCATCACGGGGTACCGCCAGAGCGATCTCGTGCGCTTGGACGTCTTGATCAATCAAGAGCCGGCCGATCCGTTAGCGGTGATCACGCACCGCGACAGGGCATACAGCATCGGACGTCAGCTCGTCGACAAGCTCAAAGAGCTCATTCCCCGCCAAATGTTTCGCATTCCGATTCAAGCCGCCATCGGCAACAAAGTCATCGCCGCCACTTCCATCTCCGCGATGCGCAAGGACGTCACCGCCAAGTGTTACGGCGGCGACATCTCGCGCAAGAAAAAGCTGCTCAAAAAGCAAGCCGCGGGTAAAAAGCGCATGAAGCAATTCGGCAAGGTGGAAGTTCCTCAAGACGCGTTTTTAGCCGTCTTGAGCGTCGACGGCGCCGCGGATTAAACGCTCGGGTCGTCGACGCCGCGCCGCGACTCGACGCCACGCTCGACGCCACATTCCATCATTAATATTTTCACTGTCATTCTTTTCGCTGTAATCGTCTTCCCTCCGCGTTCCACGCCGCTCGGATCGATTCGCCGCGCCGTCGTCGCCGCCCCGTCCAGTCAACCTCCAGTCGCGCCGACCACCGATCGCCCCACGCCCCATCGCGCGCCGCGCCATTCATCGTCGCGCGCGACCGCCGACGCGCCCGTCCGACGCGCGACGAACCACCGTCGCGACGCCCGCGAGCCGCGCGCGCGCACCGTCGCGCGCGCGCCGTCGCGCGCGCGTAAAGTCGACGTCGTCGGCGATCTGACGGACGCGACGACCGATCGATTCGACGCCGCCGCGCGCGCGCCGAGCGCTCGCGATGTCCAACGCGGCGGAAGATTTGTTGAAGATGGACTCGCCGATCCGCGATCCGAGTCCCGAGGCCGACGCGTGGGCGCCGTCGGCGGAGGAGGAGAAGGCGAGCGAGAAGGCGAACGCGAACGCGAACGCGAGACGGGAGACGACGCGAGACGACGGCGCGAGACGCGATGAATCGCGGCGAGACGCGAGGACGGGTGGACGAGGCGATGGGCGACACGGGGGAGGACGCGGCGGGGGAGGACGCGGAAGGGGAGGAGACGACGGGGCGCGTCGGGACGACTCGCGAGGACCGCCGCCGGCGAGAGACGGACGGTACGGTCGCGGACCGCCGCCGAGAGATGGACGCGGGGATCGATGGGGACCGCCGCCCGGGGATCGAGGCGCGCCGCCGCCGCCGGCGCGGGATGGATGGGGCGACGACAGGCGCGGGCCGCCGAGAGACTCGTGGGGACCGCCGCCGCCGAGAGGTCCGCCGCCGTCGGGATATTACGACGATCGCGATAGGCGCGAGGATTCGTGGGGTCGCGGCGGCGTGCCGCGGCGACACGATGACTACGGGCCTCCGCGTTCGGGGTACTACGACGATCGCGATCGGTACGACTCGAGAGGTCCGCCGCGTTCGGGGTATTACGACGACCGCGACAGGCGCGACGACGGATACTATCGACGGTCGCCATCGCGCGGGCCTCCGCCGGGGCGCTACGACGACCGCGACCGCGATAGACGTGATGACCGTTACGATTCCCGTGGACCACCGCCGCCGCGAGATGACGAGCCGGGGTACGTCATGAACACGAGAGGCAATAACGGTCTCGTCGTCGGGCCTCAAGGTTCGAACGTGAAACGCATCGAGGACGAGACAGGGGCGAGAGTGAAGTGCTTGAAAGATAAGACCACCGTGGAAATTTACGGCTCGCCCGAGGCCGTGCGCCGCGCGACGGACAAAATAATCGATTTGCTCGAAGCGAAGAGTGGCGGCTCGCGAGATCGTCCTGGTGAAAAGCGTCGTCGCGACGACGACAGGTTCGGCGACGACAATAAACGCCCTAGGGGGGCGCAAAATGATTCACTTTTAGACTACCTTCGTTCATCCGCGGTTGAACTCGGGGTTTCGAAGGAGTTTCCGCCAGACTTCGTCGACGAATCAAACGCGGACGAACAAGGTAACGTCGAGGAAACGGCGAGCATCACCAACTACGTCGGGCTCATCATCGGTAAGCAAGGTCGCATGCACTCTGAGATTCAACGCATCGTGGACATCCCCATGACGATCAACAAGGAAGACGAGACCGTGACTTTCAAGGGACCGGCCGCGAACGTCGGGCGAGGTCTGGCGTTGATTCGCGAGGTGATTGAGTTGACGAACGCGGTGCGAGACGCTCGAAACGCGACTCGCGAACGCGACGACGTGGAAGAGACCATCTCCATCACCGGCAACGTAGGCGCCGTCGTGGGCAAACAGGGAAACACGGTGAAGCGCATCAAGTCACAGTTGCCCCGCTGCTTGTTCCAAGTTGATCGAAATTCTGAAACCGTTCTCGTTCGCGGCGCGCCGGAGATGGTCGAACTCGCGAAACGGCTGGTGAGCGAGGCGATTGAGAACGTCCAAGCGAGAGCGCGCGAACGTGGCGGTGACGTCGACGCGGATATGGGCGGCGAAGCGCCGATGGAACAGGATCGCGACCTTCGCGAGCGGCTTGGATAAACAACAGAACTTACATTAGAGAGTCTTTCGTCGAGGAAATAACAAGAATATAACAACACGCACGCTCCGTCGGCGCGATTTCAATCAAATATCAGGATAGTACTGATTGGCCGGAGTCGCGTAATGCGACTGCGCCGCAGACGCCTGGACCGCGGGCGCCGATTGCTGAAACATGATGACCGTATCGCGCTGCCCGCCGCGCCCTGGAACGTGAATTTGCGACGGCGCCGTCGGCTGCATCGCCAGAGGCGCCCGAGACGCCGGCGGATTTTCTTGGCACACCTCACCTCGTTGTTGCTGTCGCATCGTCAACTGACGCTGAATCGTCGCCTGTCGCTGAAACGGATTCACAAACATCGCATGGCGCATGGAAACCTTCGAAGCCCTCGCGATCGCGAACACCCGACAAAACATCGCGCACGCGCCGAACGCCACCGAGAGCCCGATCGGCATCGCGACTTCTTCAGCCGCGTCCTCCTTCCCAGACCCCCCACCTCGTTCAAACGTCACCTTCACGTTCGAATTACACATCGCATTACTCCCGATTCCACCGATCGGCATCGTGCACTTTCCTCGCAAACACCGGCGTCCCCGCTCCGAAAACCGCTTCTCCCCGTCGCACTTCTCGGGATCGCTCCCATCGCACGCCGCGCCCGCGCACGCCATCCCGCCCCCCACCGCCTGCGTCACGTCGCACGCCGTCGACGCGTGCTCGACGCCCGACGGATCGTCGCGCGCGACCCACCGCACGGGGTCGTCGAACCCGCTCGGCACGCGCGCTTCGTACTCGATCTTTTCGACGTCGTCGGCGCAGCACTCCCACGTCGCCTGCGGCGCCATCTGCGCGTGGTTCGTCGAGCCGTCCGCGACGCACGACGTCGCCGCCGCGCCGCGCCATCGCGCGAGCGCGACGAGCGCGACGAGCGCGACGAGTCGTCCGCGGCGTCCCATGATGCGACACAAAGCGTCGCGAAATGTCGCCGCGCGTCGCGACGTCGACCCTGTCGTGGTGCAAGGCGTATTACTTCTGCAACAGCTTCGGCCTCGCGTGTTTGCTGCCGTTCTTGCCGCTGTTTTACGCGTCGTGGGGGCTCAGCAAGTCGCGCGTCGGATGGATGGGCGCGACGCGGCACTGCGTCGGCGCCGTCTTGACGCCGTGCTGGAACGCGCTCGCGGACGCGACGAAGGCGCACAACGCGGTGCACTTCGCGTGCATCGTCGCGCAGGCGCTGGCGTACTTCGCGCTGGCGCGCGCGAACCACGCGTGGCCGGGGATATGGTGGCGCGTCGTGTCGGCGGAGAGCGCGGCGTGCTGCGTCGGGTCGCTGGGCGATAACGCGACGTGCTTGATGGTGAAGCGATGGAATCTCGAGCGAGGCGTCGGAGAGGACGACGCGGGAGGGGCGTCGTACGGGAAACAGCGGCTCTGGGGGGCGGTGAGCTGGGGATTAGTCGCCGCGCCGACGATGGGCGTCATCATGAGCGTCGGCGGGCCGAGGGCGAGAGCGCGCGCGCCGTTCTCGGGATGGTTGATTTTTTTGCTCGTCTCCGCGATGATCTCGACGAGGTTGAGACACGATCCCGTGGTGAGCGAAAACGCGGACGCGGCGAAAAATGAGCACGAGATGGGTGAGGTCGCCGCGGATGAAGTCGTCGGGACGAAGATGTCGCGAAGAATCGCGTCGGCGAACGACTTGCACGCGTCGCAAGATTCAATCGCCGTGCGGTTGTGGCGCGTCGTGCGAGACCCCGCGGTGGCGCTGCGATTCTTTTTGTTTCTCATGTCGGGCGCGTCGATGACGATCACGGATTTGTATTTGTTTTTATGGCTGGAAGATTTAGGAGGCACTCCCGCGACGATGGGCGCGGCGCTCTTTTGTACGTGCGTGTGCGAAGTCGCCGTCTTTTACAACGGCGCCAAGATCAAGAAGGCGCTCACGCTGGATTGGTGCCTGGCCCTCGTGCCGTTTTGTTACTTCATCAGACAGTTTTACTACTGGCTTTTACCCGCGTTCGGCAATCCCTGGGCCGTTTTGCCGGTGCAATTTTTACACGGCGTCACGTTTGGGTTGTACTGGAGCACGGCGAATGATTTCATCCAAGACATAAGTCCGTTCGGGTTGAGCGCGTCCATGACTGGGCTTTTCAGCGCCGTCAACTCCGCCGGAGGCTTCAGCGGCGCCGTGCTCGGCGGCATGGCGTACGACGCCTTCGGCGGCGGCGGTCTGTTCCTCGGCGTCGGTTTAATAAACTTGTGCCTGGGCGTGTTTTTCACCGCACTCAAGCTCAGGAGCGATCGCGCGAACGCCGTCGCGTACGTATTACTCGAGAGCGAATCGACCGAAGAAGCGAACGCCCTTTAGCTCTAGATCTTAGTTAGCTCTGTAGACATCGCTAGACGCTAGACCGTAGTCGACCGCTATGCGTACGAGCACACGTAGTGAAACTGTCCCTCCACGCGAATGTCGAACGACGAATCGCCCTCGATCGCGAACTCCCCTCCCTCTTCGCACGCCGCCCACGCGTCGCTTCCTCGCAGCTTGTACTCGCACGCACCGCCCACGCACGACATGATTTCCGCGGCGCCGGTCGTAAAGTTGAGCTCGCGCGGGCCGAGAACGACGCCCGCGGACTTGCGTTCGCCGTCCACGAGGACGCACGCGTGCGACACGCACCGGCCGTCGAAGTAGACGTTGGCCTTCGAGTGAACGGTGACGTTTTCGAAGGATTCGAGCGGCATGGCGCGAGGGCGCGTGTGCGGTCGGCGGCGCGTCGTCGGCGTCGTCGTCGTCGGTGGCGATCTCGGCGGCGCGCGGGCGACGCGCGGCGTCGTGAAGTGTGCTGGAAATGCGTAGTTTACAGAGTGCAATCCGAGTGTTACAGAGTGTAATCGTACTCGATCGTCGGAACGACGGACGCGATGAATTTGAGAAAGACGAACATGTAGGAATCGACGCTCGGCGCTTCGCCGCTTTGCGCCCGCGCGGAATTCACGAGCTTTTTCATCACGCTCGCGTGCTTGCACGGATGAATCGACGCCGACGGCACGCCGGTGTGCGGATGCGGATCGATCGTCACCGTCTTTTGCGCGTGATCGGCGCTGATGTCTTCCAACGTTTTCGAAGGTTTCAACACCAGTCTGTTTTCGTCGTATCCGTTCAACCACACGCGCGGCGTTTGATAGTATTTATCGTACGTGATCGACACGTCGTACGTTCGCGTCTTGACGATATTTTCATCGTCCCTCTCCCCGTTCGCCCCCGCCGCCTCTTTCGCGATCGCCGTCGCCGTCGGTAAGACCACCGCGTCGTCGTCTTCGTCTTCGTATTCGTCCTCCGCGTCGTCCTCCGCGTCCGCCTCGAGCGTCATCGCCCCCAAATCCGGGATCGCCTCCATCGTCGCGCCATCGCTCCTCCCGCCCGCCCCCGTCGCGATCCATCCCTCGTCCTCGCCCGTCAGCGCCTCCTCCGCGCCCGCGTACGCCTCGACGTCTCGCGCTCTTCGCGCGCACGGCACGCGTCGCGTCGTCAGGTACTGCTTCTCCCGCGGCAGGTACGTCCTCGCGCGCGCGCCCTGTCCCGTCGTCCACGTCCACGTCGGGCACGCGCGCGTCAGCGCGTCCCCCGCGGCGACGAACTCCTCGGGCGTCAGCACGCCCTCGCTCGCGAACGCGCTCGACGACCGAATCGGCGTCACCGCCTCCATCGTCGTCTTGTACGCGCCGTGCACCGCGTGTCGCAGCGCGTGCATGGCCGACGTCGTCGCTCGCGCGTCTCCGTTCGCGACGCGCGCTGACGACGCGACGCGACGCCGACGCGGCGACGGCGGTCGGTATAATCGACCGCGCACTGACGCCCATACGAAATTCAAAAACCACCGCGACGACGACGCGCGCGTCGCCACACGCGCGCGCGAGCGACGCGCGAGCGACGGCGTTCGGCGCGATGACGCCGCGAGCGGTCGCGTCGACGCGCGCGACGGGACGCGCGACGACGCGCGGCGCGAAGACGACGGCCGCGCGACGATGGACGGCGGCGCCGATGGGCGCGCGGCGACGCGCGATCGTCTCGCGACGCGCGAGGGAGACGACGGGACGCGCGACGGGGCACGCGACGGCGAGCGAGGACGTGGAACACTTTTTTAGGCGACCGTTCGTGTCGGACGAGGCGTGCGAGACGCTGGTGAGGAAGGTGAACGCGAGGCTGGGGCGAGACGCGGTGGCGCGCGCGGAGACGGAGCAGTGCTTCAACGTGGAGTGCGAGGGAGGGCTGAGCGACGCGGCGAAGGAGACGCTGACGTGGTTGCTGAGGGAGACGTACGAACCGGAGCTGTTCGGGGCGACGAGCGCGCTGGTGGGCGAGAGTGGATCGCCGGTGGTGGAGGTGGGACCGAGGTTGGCGTTTCAGAGCGCGTGGTCGACGAACGCGGTGTCGGTGTGTCGATCGTGCGGGTTGGAGAACGTGACGAGGTTGGAACGGAGTCGGAGGTTTAAGTTGTTTGCGGCGAACGGGGCGAGCGTGGACGAAGAGGCTGTGCGAGTGTTCTCGGCTATGGTGCACGATCGCATGACGGAGTGCGTGTACGACGAACCTTTGAAGACGTTTGAATCCAACGTCACGCCTGAGCAAGTGTACACGGTGCCGATCACCACGGAAGGACGCGCGGCGCTCGAAAGGGTTGACAAAGAGATGGGTTTGGCGTTTGATGACCAAGATTTCGACTTTTACATGCGTTTGTTCTGCGACGAAATCGGTCGAGACCCGACGAACGTCGAGCTCTTCGACATGGCGCAGAGTAACTCTGAACACTCCCGTCACTGGTTCTTCTCCGGCGAGCTCACCGTTGACGGGCAAAAGATCGACAAGACGTTGTTCAAGATGGTGAAGGAAACCATCGAGGGCGATCGCGCGCACAACAGCGTGATCCAGTTCAAGGACAACTCGTCCGCCATTCGCGGTTTCGTCAACACGCCGCTGCGACCGGCCAACGCCGGAGGGCCGTCGGCAATGGTGAAGAAGGAGACCGATCTCGATCTTCTTCTCACCGCGGAGACGCACAACTTTCCCTCGGGCGTTGCGCCGTATCCGGGCGCGGAAACGGGCACCGGTGGGCGCATTCGCGACACGCACGCCACGGGCTGCGGTTCCACTCTCGTCGCCGGTACTGCCGGTTACATGACGGGTAACTTGCGCTTGGACGGTAAGATCCTTCCTCACGAAGACACCACGGCGGTCTACCCGTCCAACTTGGCGTCCCCGTTGCAAATTCTCATCGACGCCTCCAACGGCGCCTCCGATTACGGGAACAAGTTCGGCGAGCCGGTGATTTTGGGCTTCTGCCGTACTTTCGGTCAACGCATGCCGAACGGTGAGCGTCGTGAATACATCAAGCCGATCATGTTCTCCGCCGGTTTCGGTCAAATCGATCACACGAACTTGGAAAAGCAAGAGGGCGACATTGGTATGCTCGTCGTGAAAATCGGCGGTCCCGCGTACCGAATCGGCATGGGTGGCGGAGCCGCATCGTCCAAGGCTGGTGGCGAAGATGAAGCCAACGCGAGTCTTGACTTCAATGCCGTTCAACGCGGTGATGCAGAAATGTCCAACAAACTCAACCGCGTCGTGAAGGCGTGCGTCGAACTCATGGGGGAGAATCCGATTTTGAGCATCCACGACCAAGGCGCAGGCGGTAACTGCAACGTCGTCAAGGAACTCATCTACCCGAAGGGTGGGGAAATCAATATTCGCGAGGTCAAGCTTGGTGATAACACGATGAGCGTGCTCGAGATTTGGGGCGCCGAATATCAAGAGAACTCTGCGATGCTGATCAAACCCGAATCCCTCCCTATTATTGAGAAAATTTGCGCCCGAGAACGCTGCCCGTTCTCTGTGCTCGGTAGCATCAACGGTAGCGGACGCGTCACCGTGCGCGATCCGGATGCCCCGCCGGGTACGCCGACTCCGGAAGATCTCGATCTCGAGGCCGTACTGGGTGATGTTCCGAAGAAGAAGTACGATCTCAAGCGCGACGCGCCGCTCAGCTCGAAGTTCGTCATGCCGGCGGGCGAAACCGTCGGTTCCGCCCTCGACCGCGTACTCTTACTTCCGTCCGTGTGCTCAAAACGTTTCTTGACCACGAAGGTCGATCGTTCAGTCACTGGTTTGATTGCGCAGCAGCAATGCGTCGGTCCTCTGCAAATCCCACTCTCCGACGTCGGTGTCATCTCCCAGACGCACTTTGGCATAACGGGCGGCGCCACGTCCATCGGCGAAGCCCCGCTCAAGGGCTTGGTTGACCCGCGGTCGATGGCCCGTGTCTCGCTCGGTGAGTCGCTCACCAACATGGTCTTCGCGAATACACAAGGCATGGACTATGTCAAATATTCCGGCAACTGGATGTACGCCGCCAAGCTCGGAGGCGACGGCGCGCACATGTACGACGCGTGCGAAGCGCTTTGCGAAACTATGAAGAAGCTTGGCGTGGCTATCGATGGTGGTAAAGATTCCTTGTCTATGGCCGCCAAGGCTGGTGGTGAGGTCGTCAAGACGCCCGGCACGCTCGTCATGTCTGGCTACGTCGGCGTCCCGGATATCACCAAGACGGTGACGCCGGATTTGAAGCTTCCGGGCACGGGCAAGCTCATTCTCGTCGAATTTGGTAGCAAGGATGGCAAGCGACGCATCGGAGGTTCTGCACTCGCGCAAGCGTACGCCCAGGTTGGTGACGAAAGCCCCGACTTAGATGACACCGCCTATTTCAAGGCGGCGTGGAGCGCGACGCAAAAGCTCGTCGACGGGCGAAAGATTAGCGCTGGTCACGACGTCTCCGACGGCGGCTTCATCACCGCCGTGCTCGAGATGGCTTTCCCGTCCACCACCGCGGGTGTGAATGTGACGCTTCCCGGAAGTGACGCTATTTCTGCGTGTTTCGCCGAAGAACTCGCCATTATTCTCGAAGTCTCGCCTGAAAACGAGTCCGAAGTCATGGCGACGTACGCCTCCGCGGGAGTCACCGCTCGTGCGATTGGGCAAACTACTAACGACGGCAAGTGCACGGTATCCGCTGGCGGCGCGCAGTGCGTCAGCGATTCCACAGCGTCTCTTCGCGATAAGTGGGAGGAAATGAGTTTTGAGTTTGAAAAGCTTCAATCCTCCAACGCCACAGTGGCTATCGAGAAGGAAGGCCTGAAATCGCGCAAGGCGCCGACGTGGAAGCTGACGTACACGCCGACTCCGACGCCGCCGGAAGTGCTCAACGCGGCGAACAAGGCCAAAGTTGCCATTATCAGAGAAGAAGGGTCTAACGGCGATCGAGAGATGGCCGCTGCTGTCACCGCCGCCGGTATGGAGGCTTGGGATGTCACCATGAGCGACCTTCTTAGCGGTCGCGCCAACTTGAGCGATTTCCGCGGCGTCGTCTTCGTCGGCGGTTTCTCTTACGCCGACGTCCTCGATAGCGCCAAGGGATGGTCGGGCGGTATTCGTTACAACGCGTCGCTGAAGCAGCAGTTCCAAGACTTTTACAACAGATCGGACACGTTCTCGTTGGGTGTGTGCAACGGTTGCCAGCTCATGGCGCTCTTGGGCTTCATCCCGTCCGACGGCGGCGTCGGCGCGCTTCCGGATTCCAGGCAACCGCGTTTCATTCACAACGACAGCGGTCGCTTTGAATCTCGATGGACCACTGTCGGCATCGACGAAAACACACCAGCGATGATGTTGAAGGGCATGGGGGGATCTCGCATGGGCGTTTGGTGCGCGCACGGTGAAGGCAAAGTCAAGTTCCCAGATGAGAGCATGCTGCCCGACGTGTTGAAGAACGGCCAAGCCGCTGTACGATACGTCGACGCCGACGGATCGCCGACGGAACAGTACCCGCTCAACCCCAACGGTTCGCCGCATGGTATCGCCGGTTTGTGCTCGAAAGATGGTCGTCACTTAGCGATGATGCCTCACCCCGAACGCGCCTTCATCGGTTGGCAAGTTCCGTGGGCTCCGGCGGACGCCGGCGTCGACCCGTACGGCCCGGGCCCTTGGTTACAAATGTTCCAAAACGCCCAAAAATGGGCCGCCGAGAACGGTAAGTAAGTTATCGTCCGAAGTTATCGTCCGTTTACTCGCATCTTTTACGACTATGACCGATGTAATATCCAAGTTTGGCTGTGGTTCACAAAATCTACGCGCGCGTAACCGACGACTCCTCGCGGCGACTACGACGGCGACCGCACGCCGCCGAACGGTGAACCTAGAAACGCGGGCAATCGCGACGGCGATGGCACCGGTCCCTCGCCCGCTCGCGTCTCGCGTCGAACGCGCGGCGTCGTCACCGCCATCCCCGACCCGTCTCGCGCTCGATCGCGTCGCTCAAACTCTTTCCTCGCCGCCCGCGTCGCGTCAATCAACAGCGCGTTCTCCCTTCGCAATCGCGCCGACTCGCGCTCCGCGCGCGCCAACTCCTTCTCCAACCCGTCGACGATCGCGTTCAACCGCTTCACCTCCCTCGTCGATTCCGCGCGCGTCCCCGTCGCCTCGAGCGCGCGCTCCAGCTCGCGCTTCGCGTCTCGCGTCCACGCGCTCCGCCCCTCCAAAATCTCCGCCTCGAGCGTCGCGCCTCGAGCGCGCGACTCCCGCAGCGCGCGCTCGAGCGCCGTCGTCCGTCGTCGCAAATACCGCGCCTCGCGCGCGTCGTCGTCGTCGTCGTCGTCGTCGTCGTCGTTCGCGCAGCACCGCGCGAGGCTCCTCGCGCATCGTCGCACGGCGTCCAGCGCGTCGTCGACCGCGTCGACGCGACCGGACGTCGACGCCGCGAGCGTTTCAAGCGCCGCGTTCGCGTCGACGACGTCGCGCGCGCATCGCTCGAGCGCCGTCGAGCGCATTCGCGCGCTCGAAGCGCGCGCGCGCGCGTGTGGTAACACCCTCGCGATTCGCCGGCATTCTTCATTGAAACGCGCGCGCGCGACGCGACGCGGGCATGGCGTCGACCGAGCGCGACGCGCTGTTGCGCGACGCGACGTCGCCGACGCAGGGACGCGCGGCGAGGACGCGCGCGACGGTGGCGGCGCTGAGCGCGGCGGCCGCGCTCGCGGTCGTCGGCTCGACGATCGCGCGCGGACGCGCGGACGCGCGGACGGACGCGCTGAGCGACGCGTGGAGAGGCGTGCGAGGACGACTGCTGCCGAGACCGCCGAAGCGAAGCGAGCGCGCGGGACACGCGGGCGCGGAGCGGACGTTCGTCGTGTACGACCACTGCGTCGGCGACGACGTGCGCGAGGAAGGCTTTAAGCGGGACTTTTGGAACGCCGCGAGGAGCGGCGCGAGAATCGTGCATCACAACTACGGGCGGAGCTCGGCGGATGAATTCTTCAAGTACGATCGCGGCGTCGAGCTGCGGCGGATGGAGATCGCGGATGGGTTGTACGCGTGGACGACGACGACGCGGGCGGTGGATTGGGAGTGGGGCGTGGCGCTGGGCAACGCCGAGGGCGACACGTTTTACGAGATCGGTTCGAACGATGAGCATCGCAGAAAAAAGCCGCCGCTCGCGCTTGAGGCGAACAACGACTGCGTGCAGCGATACGGAGAATATTTCAACCGCGTGGTGACGCACGAGAAGAACCCGCGCGAGGTGTCGTACGTTTTCGGCTCGTGCGAGACGAAGTGCCCGGCGGATTACGTGGACACCGCGTTCGTGCCCCAACCTTTGAGCCCGAAGCTCGTTTCTTTGGGCACCGATCCGAACGCATCGATCGATCTCGGCGCGTCTCGCGACGCTCGTCTAGTCATCCCGCAGACGGTGATGTTTTACGCCGACAGCAAAGACAGATACATCGGCGTCAACCCGCACCTCAGAACGGGCATGCAGAAAGACTCGACGTTTGAGGAGAGTAAAGCGGCCGTGCGGTGGATCGTGGGAGGTATCGACTACTGGCGAATGTACCTCAAGATGGCCAAGATTGAGATTTATCTGGAAAACGGCCACGCGCGAATGAAGTTTGTGTCGCAAACGCGTCACTCGTTATCCGCCGACAAAGGTTACCCGTATCGCACGAAATCAATGGCCGACTGGCGCGTGCAAAATGTCGTAGTGGACGGTTGCACCAATGTATATTGCGATCCAACGCAATACGACATGTCGACGCTTTACAACGACGACACGAACGTGGCGATGACAAACTACATCCTTCAAGCGCTCCAGTACAAGTCGCTCAAGGTTGGCGACTCTGCGCCCGTGGCGCACAGTTTGACCACTGGAATTCAGTCCGAACCAAATTGTCGAACTCTTCGATCCGGTAAGACGTGCACCAGCGCCGAACAAGCCGCGTCGCACTTCCTCGAAGGCGACTGGGGCACCGGTGCGGACAGCGAGCGGACACTCTTCGCCGCCGGGAGATGGGGCCCGGATATTGATGTCCGCCGACTGATCGTGAAATCCGGCGTGCTGTGCTCTCGTGGACAAAACATGGAGCAGTGTATGTACGCCATCGCGCAGGCGTTCAACCCCGGCTCAACCGCCTGGCAGGGCTATTCGGGTCCAACGAAGACTCGGAAGCAATGGATCTTTGCCTCGCTCGTCGGTCTCGGTTGGAAGATGGCTCGCGTGGAGATATTCACCGATGACGCCGGCGCGTTAAAAATCAAGGCGCTAGACTCCGCTCTCGACCATACAATGCCCGCATCCGATTTCGATCAAGACACGGGAGATGGTCTGTTGGCCGACATGTCCGCGAGATACAAAAGCCCCACGCACTCGCAAGGATCGTATCGCGATTGGAATGACGATTCGAGTAACAGAAAAATGGGCGTCGGAGGCTTGTACTACGAGCTCGCTGGCAGCATGGTGCCTTCGTTGACTGGCTACGAACCAGCCTACACTCTGCACGTTGGGCACGAAGGCGACGCGGGCGGACCCGACCTTTAAAGGACGAAGCGTTTTGGTACAGTGGTGAGTGACTGACGATTTTTGTTGTAATGTTGAATCTTGAAGTGAATCTTGAAAATTAGAATGCGTCTATCGGTCGGTAGTCGCGAGACCAGAGCGAGACCACGAGTTGTAGCCCCCTCGCACGGTGAAAACCTTGCTGAAGCCCTGTTTGGCGAGCGCCTTGGCGAGCGCCTTGGCGGAGCCGCCGTTTTGGTCGAGCAAGATGACCTTTTTACCGCGGCTCACGCCACGAAGAGAAGCAATCTTGAGTGCCGCGACCTTTCCGGCGGCGGCGTTGGAGAACGCGCCGCTCTTCTCGATGCCACACACGAGAACGCGCTTGTTGGCGCCTCCCGGAAGCTGAACGGTGACTTCGGATCCGCGAGTATCGACGATGACGGCGTTCTCGGAAAGAAGCATGTCGTACGCTTCGATCGGACGCAAGTCACCGCGATAACCGCGCGCGATGTCTGCCACCAACTTGAACACCACGGGCGCGAGGAGGTAGGCCAAAAAGAGTTCGCCAGCCGTCGTCGCCAACTCCTCTCCAGAGGCGTCTGCCAAATAATCCGCGACTTGTTGCGCGATCGGCACCGAGGCGTCGAACACGATTTGCGCACCCTCCTCGAAAACCTTAGCGGCGGGCGCGATATCGACGCCTTGCGCCTTCAACGCGCTGTCCGCGGAAGAGAGAGCTTGGCCGCTCGCGCTCGACGCTTGCTTCAGCGCCTCGTCCGCCGCCGGAACGATCGCCCGTCCCGCGTACGCGCCGACCGCCTCACCGACCGGCGTCACCGCCTTCACCGCGCGTTCCGCCACGGGCAAAACAACCGGCGCCGCCTCTTGCGCGAGTTCAACGCCTTGCGCGACGAGATCCGCGGCTTGCGAGAAAACCGCCGTGGCCGCGTCCGCCGCGCTATCCGCCGCGTCCAACACCGCCGCGAGTCTATCGCTCACCTGTCCGGCGTGCGCCGCCCCGGCGTGGGTCATCATCGTCAACGCCGTCAGCGTCGTCGTCGTCGTCGTCACCGCGCGCTTGTCGCTCGTCGACGCGCGCGCGACGACGCCGGATCTCTTTTCAGCCTTCGCGAACGATTTCGTCGCGTTCGTCGCGCGCAGCGCGCATCGCGGCGCGGCGTACATCGTACTTGAAGACGCGCGTGTTATCACCGCTCACGGCGGCGTTCGCTCGGGTCGTGCGCGTCGGTCGCGCGCGCGTGCGGAAGTGGCGCGGCGCGCGCGGCGCGGTCGGATTAAAATCAGATATTTCCAGCCTGGCTGAGCGTGGCTGTCGTTGATTCGCGCACACGGGGTTTAAATATACACACTACGAACCGACGGTCGGGTAATGAGATTTATCGATGCAGAAGACGCGACGCGCGTTGCGCGCGCACGCTTCGGCGACGACGTCCACGCCGACGCCGTGCGCGCAGGCGATGATTTGAGCGACGCACACGATGTGCGCTGGCTCGCAACGGTCCTTGATCAGAGCGCCCGCGAACCACTTTTCCTTCTTGACGGGTTTCGGCCACGAGAGCGGCGGCGCGACGGCGGCGAAACCGGCGTGCGTGGGCTTGATCCCGCACCACGGGGCGTCGGTTTCGAGAACGATTCGATCGAGTGGAATCGTCTTCACCACGTCGAGGTTTTCTTGGGTCTTGAGCGAGCAGCCGTTGAGACCTATGAGGAGATTTTCGCGCGCGAGCACCGCGGCGGCTTCGCGCGCGCCGCCGGTGAAAGAGTGCACGACTCCCGCGGTGAATCTGTGCGCGTTGCGATCGATAATCTCCAAGAAATCGTCGCACGCGGCGCGCATGTGCAAGAACAGCGGCAACGACGTCGCCTCGGCGAGGGCAAACTGTTTTTCAAACATTTCCTTTTGCGTCGCCGCGTCGCAAAACTCGAGCCTGTCGTAATCCAATCCCATCTCCCCGATCGCCACGATCGTCCCGCTCGCCTTACCGTCGAGCGCGACTCGCTTCAACTTTTCCAAGTGCGCGTCCGCGCCGTCGACGTCGTCCGCGAACGCGCCGCACCTCGTCGGGTGCACGCCGCACGTCGCGTACAGCCTCGGCGCCGCGCCATCCTCCCGCGTTTCCCTCGCCAGCGCCACCGCCTCGCGCGCTTCCTCGAGCGTGCCCGCGGTGACGATGATATCGCTCACCCCCGCCTCGCGCGCGCGTCGCAGCACGGCGCCCAAATCGTCCTCGTGCGCGCGTTTTCCGCGGTACACACCGCGAAACATCCCATCCGTCAAGTTCGCCCCGACGTCCACGTACGTCGCCATGCCGCGCGGCGCGGCGCGCGCGCGACCTTCGCTCGCGCCCCCGCGCGCGCTCGCGCACGCGAACCGCGCGCACGCGCGCATGTGAAGCGCGGCGCGAGCGAGACCGTTACAGCACATCGCGACGCACCGACGTCGCGCCGCGTCGCGTCGCGCGTCGCGTCGCGTCGCGCGCGTCGAGGCGGCATGCGCGCGATCGCGAGCCACGCGCTCGGCGCGCGCGCGCGATGCGTGCGCGCGCGCGCGTCGCGCGAGGACGCGTTCGGTGACCGGAGACGCGATGCCACGTCATCAGCACATTCAAACGATACGAAGAAACGACGCGCGCGCGACGACGCGCGACGCGCGACGACGGCGCCGACGGAGGTGCTGTCGCCGTACGTCGTGCTGAACGTGCCGCGGGACGCGACGACGACGGAGCTGAAGATTGCGTTTCGAAAGATGGCCAAGGCGACGCATCCGGATTCGAGCGGCGACGCGGACGCGAGCGGGACGGCGTTTCGACGCGCGCACGCCGCGTATGAGGTGCTCACGGATGACGTGCGAAGAAGCATGATCGACGATGGAATCGTGGATACGTGTCATGGGTTCTCGTTCGTCGAGGGAGAGATTCGCACGTCGTTGGATTACGCGAAGCGCTCGGGGGCGCCTTTGAAAAAGTCAACCGCCGCGGCGCGCGAGCGTCGACGTCGACGGAAGAAGACGAAAGTCAAAGCGAGCGCGTGGGAGGAAAAGGTGATGTTTTCGCCGAAGAATCGAGACGAGCTCGTGAAAAAGTGGCACCTCGAGCGATGGAATCGCGGATGGCGGATGTGGTGCCAGGCGTGGTTCGCGCTTCTGACTTTCGGCGCGCCCGTCGGCGTCGCCTACGCGCTCGCGTTCGCCCATCAATTCGCGATCGCGCCGCACTGACGCCGAGCGTCAGCGCGAACGGAGCGCGTGTACATTAAATCAAGAATTCAAGACCATCTCGAGCGAACGAGCTCTTCCCTCTTGTTGTTGTAACAAACACTTCGCGAAGTCGCCGAGCGCCGCAGCCGTCGCGTCGCGACCGCGACGCCTCGCGTCGCCGCGCCACACCACCTCGCACCGCGCGCGCGCGCCATCGCGGATGACCGCGAAGGCACTCACGCGCGCGCTCGACGGCGACAGCGATTCGGACGACGCGAGTGCCGCGCGCGCGACGGCGTCGAACGATGAGGAGCTTTTGAGCTCGCTGCAACAAATCGCGACGAAACTTCGCGTGTCGCGCACGCAGTTCGCCGAGTACTGTCGCGCGCGCGCGGAAGAGCTGGATGACATCTCGTCCGACGGCGTCACGGCTGCCGTGGAGGCGTGCGAGCGGTTAAAGACGGGAAAAGACGGCGCGTTTGAGGACGTGGCGAAAGGGCTGGCGCGAACCGCGCGAGCGCTCGAGCAAGCGAAGGTCGACGCCGCGGCGACGGCGAACGCGATAGAGTCGGAGTTGGAGGGGGAGAAGAAGAGTGTGGTAACGGTGACGCGGGACGAGGACATGGATGACGCGACGGTGGAGGACGCGGGCGAGACGACGGCGACGGCGACGGCGACGGGAGCGCCGAAGACGTCGGATTTCACGGAACGCGCCAAGTACATCCCGATGCGATTGACGCCCGAGGAGAGGAAGGCGTTGCGATTGTTAGAAGCAGCGTTGCACGTGAGCGAGTACACAGACGTGGTTGATGTGTTTTCTTATAAATCGAAAACGCAGCGCATCACGAGACAGCTGAAGGAGATTTGCGCGATCATGTGCGGCCTAGTTGTCGCCACGGACTATCGTGCGGGACAAAAGCTCATCATAGACAAGGAATTCAAGGATAACGAAGAGTTCTTTCAGTACGTGTTCGAGATCGGACGGCGACACAAGGTTATGAATCCAGAGAAGATGCGAACCGAATACGGGAAGCTCGTATTCTTGTTACAAGATTCTCAGAGTCCAGACGTCCAAGAATTGCTCGATTTCAAGCTCGTCAAACCTTTGAAGACGGTTTACACGTTTTTGAAGGAGCGCGGGGGTGAAAGTTTGCTTGCCGATAGCCTCATGGAAACGGCAACGTCGGAGATCATGCACGAAGGTTTGCCGCGTCACGAGGTGCAAAAGATGATCAAGAAGAAAGAACGCGCGAGAGAAGTCATCGCGAGCAAGTACTCCTCGGTCTCGCTGAGCAAGGAAGACGTCCTACAGTGTTTGTACTCCGTCAGTGATAACAACGCGTATTTGCGATTCAATCGCGATCCCGTTGATCGAATGCTTGAGATGTTGACGACGCACTTTGATCCGTCAACTCCGGAAAAAGGATACGGTTTGGGCATCACGATGGGCATGGGCGGCGCGCGTTTAAGTCACAATCACCAGCGTCAATACACGTATTGCGCGCAGTCGATGACGCTTTGGCGCGAAGTTTTAAACGACATGTTTAGACTTTGGTACCTCGCAGAGAGCGATTTACTATGCGAAGGTAATCGTTATTCGCTCTCCAATACCGGCCAAGGCTTGAACCGAGTTCAACACTGCCCGCGAGTCGGCAAGGCGATGTATGGCGTCTTGGCGACGTGCCAGCAAAAGTGTGGCGGATGGGTCGGGAGCTCGGTCGTGCACCTCGGGGACCACAACGTGCCTAACGCCTTGGTCTTCATCGACAAGTACAGTCAAGTCTCGCGGATTCTCAACCCGATCGTCCTCGTCATCCAAGAGCTTCCGAACCTAGCCAAAGACCCGGGTCTCAAGGCATACATCGATACTCAATTCGGTAGCGTCGAGGCGTGTCAAAAAACCATTCTCGCCGATTTCTTCAGGCACGGTTTCGACGGCAGTGGCAGCGATAACTTCTTCGACGCCGGCTCGTGCATCGACGGCCGTCTCACGTCGGCGTGGAACTGGTGCTCGAAAATAGAAAAGAAGTCATACTACCCGGTTTTCAAGCTCGCCGGCTTCTCCGGTTTCGACGGCGGCGACTTTAGATCATGATTAGACAAATCGAGCACCACAAAAACGCTTTTTTAACGAAACGAAGACGCTGCATCGAGTTAGTTACGGCCCTCACACCGCCTCGCGCGATGTTCGCCGCGCGCGCGGCCGCGCCGCGCGCCCCGCGCGCGACGCACGCATCGCGCGCGTCGTTCGCGCGCGCGTCGCTCGAGAAAACGCCCGATTTCACCGCACAAAAGCGCAAGCGCGTCAGCTTCATGCCTCGACTTCTCGACAACAACCGCGCGAAGCATCTCACGTCAGACATCCAGACGTGGCAGCGGAACGTGCAGCGCGATATCAGCGCCGTGGAGACGGTGCGGTTCGGCGACGATTGCTTCGTCGGGGAAGGCACGGAAATATTCGCCGAACCCGGGCGGGACGTGGCGCTCGGGGACGGCGCGCGGGTGGCGGCGCGCTGCTTCATTCACGGACCGTGCGCGATCGGGGCGCGCGCGTCGTTGAACGCGAACGCGCATATCGAGGGAGGAGCCGTCGGGGTGACGATCGGGGACGACACGCGGATCGGGCCGAGGTTTTCGGCGTTCGCGTTTAATCACGTCTTCGACGACCCTGAGACGAATATTCGCGAGCAGGGCGTGACGAGTCAGGGGATAACGATAGGAAAAGATGTTTGGATAGGTGCGAGCGTGTGCGTGACTGATGGAGTGCACATTGGAGATCATTCGGTCGTGGGCATGGGTTCCGTGGTGACTCGAGACGTGGAACCCTACGCCGTCGTCGCCGGAAATCCGGCTCGAGTGATTCGGTATAGAAAGCGCCCACCGCCCAAGTAGACGGCGGGAGTCGAGTCGATTGTCACACAAGTAGCGGTGAAGTGTATTAAAAGTAAACTAGCGCCTTCCTCGTCCTCTTCCACGCCCTCCGCCGCCGCTGCGTCCTCCGCTACGTCCTCCGCTACGTCCTCCTCCGCGACCACCGCCGCGTCCTCCTCCGCGACCTCCGCCGCGTCCTCCTCCGCGTCCGCCACCGCGATCACCACCGCCGCGACCGGCGCCGCCGCGACCGCCTTTCTTTTTAGTTTCTTTCCGTTCTTTTCTGATTTGTTCCGCAGATTTGAGTTCGTTGTACGCGGGCGCCGCGGCGTCGACGCCAAAGACGCTCTTCGATTCCTTTGCCTCGGATCCCTTCGTGTGCCAACCCTTCTTGAAGCGCGTAGAATCCACAAAAGAGCGCTTGTTCACCGTCGCTTCGTCTTCCATTGAACCAGTCGCGGTTATGGATTTGTGTGTCCGCGCTGCCCACTTCTTGTACGTCGCGCCAGCTTCCGCCGCGTTGACGCGCTGTCCGGCTTCGTTTTTCAGACGCTTTCCGCCGCGCTTGAGATCGATTTCGTCTCTGTTGATGTGGATGTAACGCTTCTTTCGGGCGTCCCAGTGGAAAAGCTTCTTTTGACGAGATATTCCCTCGCCGTCTTCTTCGACTAAATCTAGTGTGGCGTCGTTCAGCGCGCCTTCTAAGCCTCGATCGCCGCCTTCGCGCGTAGTGAGCCCAAGTTCGGTGTGATTTACGGCGCGCGGCGCAGAGTCCAGGAAAAACTCTTGGTCGCGGAATTTCCCGGTGTTGAAAGCATCGTCACCTGCTGTGGCGAGGGTCTCGTAATCCGCGCCGCCATCATCGTCGGATTCCTCTTGCGCGTCTACGTCAAGAATGGGATCATCTTCCCCTAGCGGGCGCAACGCGCGAGCCGAACCATCCTTGCCTTCGCGTTTCGCGCGAATAAACTTTTCATCCTTCAAGCGCTTCTGACGCATCGCGCTGCTCGTCTCGGTGATTTTGATCGTTGATGTCTTCGACGCGCTCGCGACTTCGGCTTCAAGAACAGTGGCTTGAGGGCGATATGCTTTTATGCTCGCCGTGATTTCGGCGAGCTTTTGCGTGTGCTCGTCTACGCCACCGCTTGCGCACAACAGTGGATGCGGTCCCGCAAGCACGAGAGGCTGCGCGCGACTCATCGATTCGCTTGATGCAGTCCCACGCGTCTTTTGGTACAGTCTATAAGCGTTATTCGCCGTGCGTTCCAAACCTTCAAATTCATCCTTCGCCTTCATCACCTCCCGCAGGCGATCGGTGAGCATGTCAAGCGCGCCGATGGGGCAGGTACCTATTATTGACGTAGCAGATTCTTCCGCTTTGCGCGCGATTTCAAGCGCCTCCTCAGTCGAACTCGGCGGTGCTTTCGACGCAGCCGCTATTTTGCGACCGAGAAACAAGTGCAAGTCAACTAAAAAACCGAGCTCTTCCTTGACGAGGAAGCTGTGCGCGTTACCGGTTCGACCGGCGCGCGCGACGCGACCAACTCTGTGGACGAATAACTTGCCCTTTGCGGGGAAGTCGTAATTAATGACGTTGTCGAGCAAAGGAATGTCTATACCGCGCGCAGCGACGTCAGTGACCACGAGAACATCAGCCTTCTTCGCGCGAAACCTGCCCAGCGCCATTTTACGCGCCATCATGTCCATCGACCCATAAATGCTCGAAACTTTAACGCCTTCGAATTCGAGTACGTTCTGCAACCACTCAACGTGGTGTCTTGTCGACGCAAAAACCACAGTCTGTTGCCGTTTCGGGATGACTTCGCGAAGCATGTACAACAAAGCAGCGACCTTTTCGTCGCTTCGCATCAACACAAAGGACATGCGCAAATCAGATGAAATTTTCATCTCAGCGTCGAGGCGCACGACTTCGGGCTCGCGCAGTCCCACGCGCACAAACTCTGCTAACGCGCTCGGTAGCGTCGCCGAGAACAAAAGTGTCTGCCTGACATCCGCCACAGAGTTCATGATTTGTTTCAACTGGTCTGCGAAACCCATCTCTAAAAGTCGGTCTGCTTCATCGAGGACGACGTGACACACCGTTCGAAGAGTGAACGCCTTAACTTCATCGATATGATGCAACAGACGACCGGGCGTTGCGACGATGACATCTGGGTTGTTGCTCAAATCTGCGAATTGGGCCTCCATGGAATCTCCCCCGACGAGCGCCGCGACGCGCAAATCCGTAAACTTGGCCAACTCTTTCGCAAACTTGAACGTCTGCAACGCCAGCTCGCGCGTGGGTGCCAATATCACGCACCGCGCGCCAGCTTTCAAGCTATGCGTCCTGAGTTTACTCAACACTGGTATCAAAAACGCCGCCGTTTTCCCGCTCCCCGTGCGCGCCATGGCGACGACGTCCCGTCCCTCCAACGCCGGCGGTATTGCCTTTCGCTGAATCGGCGTCGGCACGCGATAACCCTTGCGCTTGACGGCTCGAAACACATCTGGTAGTATGTCCATCGATTCAAATCCCCCGGAAGACTTCTTCTTCTTCGCCTCGGCGGCTTTCCGACGTCCCGTCAGCGCCTCCACGCGCTCGAATCCAAAGTCCACGTGCCCATCCGCGGCGATGCCCTCCTCCGCCTTCGCGTCCGCGTCCGACGCGCCACGCGGTGCCTTGGCTTTCGGTTTCTTGCCCTTGCTCGTCGTCTCGGCGCCTCGCGCGTCGTCGCGCGGCGGTTTTGAACGCGCCGGCGGCGCGCCGGTGGCGGCTGCGCGCGCGCCCATCGCGCGCGAACGCCGCGCCGTGAGCGACGACGAGCGCGATTGCGCGTCTGCGCGCCCTAAAACGCGCGCGGGCTCGCGCGAGAAGGACGCGCGACGGCGCGGTCGCGGACGAGCGAGGTTGGTTGTGGCGCGAGAACTAACGCGAGGTTGGTTGCCGAGTTTCGCGACGGCGAACGCGAGCGGTGACGGCGCGTTTCTTTGAATTGACGCTCACTCACAACGACTACTAAGATAAAATATGCGGTGTCGGCGCGACTAGTACACGAAATCAATCATCTACGATTCTCGGCGCTCACTTTGCGGCGTCGGCCTTTCCCGAATCCTTCGGTTTTTCGTTCTCCTTGTCCGTATCCTTCTCCGCGTCACTCGCTCCCGGGGCATCCAGGGCGCGCTCGCGTTCCTTGTTCGTCGCCTTGTTGTTGATCAAGTCGTGCAGAGCGATGACTGAACGAATCAACGAGCTGAGGTACACGACGAGCATGGCGTCGTTCGTGGAGACGTTGAATCCCTTGACGTAATCCTCCAAGTTCAGGTTCGGCAACAGGTTAAACGCGTCTTGCAGATGACCCATGATCTCGTGATTCATCGGCAACGAGCCGTCGACAACCTTATCCATGTAACTCTTGATTTCTTCTAATCGCGCCTTCAAACCGCGCAAAGACTGCACTTTTTCGCTCACCTTGGTGCTCAGCGTCGACACCGTGTTATCCTTCACATCGCGCAGCAAGTGCTCGACCCCGATCTCTTCCGCCTCGAACGCCTCAATCGAGTTCGGCACGTGCACGAACGTCTTCTGTTGCTTTTCCGTTCCATCCTCCTTGACTTCGATTTGCGCCGCGAACGCGCTCGTCGGAATGTTCGCGTTCTCCGCCCGCACGTCCACGATCACGAGCACCGGCTCGGGCGTGTACGCGTAAAACAACTCGTGTATGTCGATATCACTCTCCCGCAGTTTCGGTCCGGTGCTGTACCACCCCACAATCTTCTCCTTCGCGCTAATCTTCTTCGACATTCGATACATGTTTTCCAAGTAACTGTGATCGAGAAACCAAATCCCGTTATCCCCGTCGTCCTCCTCGAACGGCACCGCGAACGAGCTCGTGACGTCCAACCGTCCCTTGCGCTGTTCCCCGAGCAGCACGCCGACGACGCGCTTGTTCTCCTCGTCGCCCTGCGCGTCGAACCGTCGGAGTCAGTCAAAACTCGCGCGAAGGAAGCGATCCGCGATCGCGCGCGTCTCGCGCGTCCCGCGTCGTCCCGCGTCGTCCCGCGTCGCGCGCGCGCGATCCCGCGTCCCGCGTCGTCGTCGTCGTCGTCGTCGTCGTCGTCGCGCGTCGTCGTCGTCGTCGCACCTCGTCGCATCGTCGAAAGTGATCGACGACGCTGAGCAGCACGAGCGGGTGCACGACGACCTCGCTCGCGCTCGCGGGCGCCGCCCGCGGCGCGACGGCGGTCGCGCCGTCGCTCGGCGCCGGCGTCGACATCGGCGTCGTCGAGTCGCGCCCGCGCGCGCGACGCGCGGCGACGCGCCGACGACCGCGGCGGTCGATCGACAAACGCATACATACATGGAGGTTTTAGACACTAAAACATGTATATTAGATCGTACTTAATGCGGTCGAAACGCCATCGACGGCGCATCGCCGCGCGCGCGCCGCCGCACTTCGCGCCGCGCGTCGCGCGCGCGCCATGGGCGTCCCGAGCTTCTACCGCTGGATCGCGCAGAAGTACCCGAAGATCGTCGCCGACGTCGTCGAGGACGAGCCCGTCGACGCGCTCGGACGCCGGGTGGAGCTGAACAGCGCCGAGGCGAACCCGAACGGCATCGAGTTCGACAACCTGTACCTGGACATGAATGGAATCATACACCCGTGCTTTCACCCGGAGGACCGACCGGCGCCGACGACGGAGGAGGAGGTGTTTGAGTGCATATTCGATTACATCGATCGGTTGTTCTTGATGATACGACCGAGGAAGGTGCTGTACATGGCGATCGACGGGGTGGCGCCGCGAGCGAAGATGAATCAACAGCGAAGTCGACGGTTTCGAAGCGCGCAGGAGGCGAGGGAGAAAGCGGAGGAGGAAGAAAAGTTGAGGGAGAAGTTGATCAGGGAGGGGGTGAAGGTGCAGCCGAAACAAGAGTCGGGGGTGTTTGATTCGAACGTAATCACGCCGGGGACGCCGTTCATGGGACGGCTGAGCGAGGCGTTAAAGTACTACGTGCACGATAAGTTGAACAACGATCCGGGATGGCGGGGAATTGAGGTTATCTTTAGCGATGCGAGCGTACCGGGGGAGGGAGAGCACAAGGCGATGCACTACATACGGCAACAAAGGGGGCTGCCGGGGGCGAATCCGAACACGCGGCACGTCGTCTACGGTTTGGACGCGGATTTGATCATGTTGGCGCTCGCGACGCACGAGCCCCACTTTTGGATCTTGCGCGAGATTGTGTTTCAGAAGAAGGATAACGAGGCGCCGCAGACGCTGGGGCTCGGGACGGAGGAGACGAAGAAAAAGGTGGCCATCGCGCGTAAGCCGTACCAGTTGCTCAGCGTGAGCGTCTTGCGCGAATACTTGGCGTTGGACATGCGCCCTGTCGCACCGACGCCGTTCAAGCTCGACCCAGAGCGGATGTTTGACGACTTTATCTTCATGTGTTTCTTCGTCGGAAACGATTTCTTACCGCATTCGCCGACGTTGGAAATCCGTGAGGGCGCCATCGACTTGTTGATGACGCTCTACCGAAACTGTCTTCCGACGCTCGGTGGATACCTGTGCGCGGACGGCCGTCCCAATCTCTCCATCGTCGAAAAGTTTGTGCGGCTCGTGAGTGAGCACGAGGACGCCATCTTTCAGAAGCGTGCCAAGAAGGAGGCGCGAATGCGGAGTTCAAGACAACGCGATAAACAAAAGGCGAAGGATTACTACGAGCGCCAGCGCAAAGGGAGCGGTACCAACGTGCCGCAACACCGCGTGCTCGGTGGATCGAGAAACGCGAGTGATCGCGCGCCCGCAGCGCCGACAGAACAGCTCGTCGCGCTCGGTCGCGGAAAACCGACGCCACCTCCGAGCGCGCCGAAGACGGCGGCGGAGAACAAGAGCGCCGCGGATGCGCTGCGCGAACGATTAAAGACGCGAGGTAAGCGCGCCGCCGAAGCGACGGCTGACGTCGCGCCGGAAGCCGATACCGACGCCAAGAAGGCTAAAGTATCGGACGCGGATAAGGCTGAAAAGGACGAAAAAGCAAAGGAGTTTTGGAATCAGCTCGCGGAGAAGGCTGAATCTGAATCAGCCACGACGGTTGAAACCATCGACACCGTCGAAAGCGATGAAGTGCCGTCGCACCCTTTTGTACAATCGACGGCACCCGACGCGCAGCCCGGCGATTGGATGTGTCCCACAGGGTGCGGAAGCATGTACGCATCTAAAGGTTCGTGCTTCAGGTGCGGATGCCCACGTCCGAGCGAGGTGCGAGAGTTCAAAGCGGGCGAGGTGATGGACAGTAAATCCTTCTTGAAGCAACTTGAAGGCATCGTCAAGGCCATGGGTGAGCGCGAGGAAGAAACGGACAACATTCGGCTCGGAGAAAGTGGCTGGAAAGATCGCTATTACGAAGCAAAGATGCAGGCAACGCCACAAACGCGAGATGAGATCATTCGGGGCATGGTCATTGAGTACGTGCGCGGCTTAATTTGGGTGTGTCGATATTACTTCGAAGGGTGTTGCTCTTGGAGTTGGTTCTACCCATACCATTACGCCCCGTTCGCGAGTGATTTATATGACTTGAGTACGATCTCTACCGATTTTGATCTCGGCAAACCGTTCAAGCCGTTTTCGCAGCTCATGGGCGTGTTGCCGGCGGCGTCTTCGCACGCGTTGCCCGCAGCGTTCGCGCCGTTGATGTCGGACAAAGACTCTCCTATCATCGACTTTTATCCCGAAGACTTCGCGCTCGATATGAACGGGAAGCGTTTTACGTGGCAGGCCGTGGCACTGCTCCCTTGGATCGACGCCAACCGTCTGCTAGAACAAACGGAGATGCTCGAATACACGCTCACCGCCGAGGAAAAGCGCCGAAACTCCATCAACGAGGAGGAAATATACGTCAATGCCGCGCATCCGCTCGCAAAACAGTTTCTCGAGCTCGAAGAGCGGGAAGACGAAGACGTGGAAAAAACGCTCAAGATGGATCCGAAGCTTAGTAAAGGCATGAACGCCACGCTCGTGTCGGTGAAACGCGACGCGCAGCCCACGATGATACCGTCGCCGATGTCGAGTCGCCAAGACATCTCGAACAACAAAGTGGTCGTGGCGTCGATGCGTTTGCCGACCGATAGATTTGTGCCGCCGGTGCTGATGCCCGGTGCGGTGTTACCGACGCCTATGGTGACGGAGGCTGACTTGCCGCCGCCGCCGCAGTTGTTTCATCAGACGGACAACTACGGGCGCAACAACAACAACAACGCGCCTCGAATCGATTACGGACGCGGGATGGCGGGCCATCCCTTGGCCGGCGGCCGAGGTGGTTTTCAAGGATCAAATCAAGACGCACACGCGTTGATGCACCAAAGTCTCGGTCGAGGCGTGCCGCTCGGGATGAATTATCAGCAGAGACTCCCGACTCGTACGCCGCCGCCGCCGCCGCCGGGGGGTCCTGCGCTACCGCAAGGGTATCCGCAAGCGTACGGCGCCGGTCGAGGCGTACCACTCGGTGGGTTTCAGCCCGGCGCGCCGCATCCCGGACCTCCCGGACGCGGTCCGCCCGCCTCGTACGCCCCCGGCGGAAACCGCTTCGCCCCCTTCAATAACTTACCGCCGCGTTCGCGCGACCCGGCGCCGCCGCGACCGCAAACCAAAAAACGCTAGCGCATTAGTCATTCTGTACACCTAATTAGTAGTTTTGTTGTTACACGAGCTAGACGCTATAGATCAAATCACTCGCGATTCGGCAGCGACGACTGATTTTGCCACGACTCCATCCGACTCGCCGTGACGAGATTCGTCAACAATTTTATCCTATCCGCCCTATTCGCCGCGTGCGCCTCCGTCAGCGCCGCCACTCTCGCCGCCATCTTCCCTCTCGCTCGTTCATACGCCCTCCTCAGATCGTCGTCGCCGTCCTCTCCCTCTCCCTCGCCTTCCTCGTTCGCGTCGCCGTCGCTCACCAGCGCGCGCGCCAACGCCTCCACCGCCGCGCTCGTCTCGTCCGTCGCCAGCGACTCCAACAGATCCCTGTCGCACGTCATCGCCACCGGCGTCGCCAGCGCGTCGATCAGGCGAAAGTCTTCCTCGCACTGCGCCTCGCTCGTCGCCAGCGCGTCCTCGAGCGCGCGCGCGCACGCCGCGAGCGTCGCGTCGTCCGGTCGATCGAGCGGTCGAATCGTCGTCGCGCGCGGCGGCGACGACGCGCGCTCGCGCGGCGGCGACGCCGGCGCGTGCGCGCGACCGTCCATCGCGCCGGCGCGTCGGCGCGCGCGTCGGTGTGTGAATTCGACGCGCGTCGTCCGTCGAATTCGACAATTCGGCATTCCGCGCGCGCGTCACACGGCGGCGATGAAGTACGTGAGCACGCGCGGCGGCGCGCCGCCGACGACGTTCGTCGACGCCCTGCTCACGGGCTCGCCGCTGGACGGCGGCGCGTACGTCCCGGAGCGCGTCCCGACGATTGATTTCAAAAAGATTTTAAATTCGAGCTACGAGACGCTGTGCGTGGAAATCTTGTCGGTGTTTTGCGCGAATGGCGAGGAGTTCACGAAGGAAACGCTGCGAGAGATCGCGCACGAGGCGTGTAAGACGTTCGCGGACGACGCGATCGCGCCGGTGAAGACGCTCGGGCGAAGAGGCGCGAGAGGATGGGTGCACGCGTGCGAATTGCATCGCGGACCGACGCTGAGCGCGGAGGACGCGAGCATGCAGATGGCGGTGCGGATGATGGATCGGGCGTTGAAACAACGTGGGAAGCGAGGAAATGTGATGTGCTCGACGACGGGGGAAGAGGGGGGGGCGTTCGCGCGCGTGGCGGCGGAGATGAAGAATATGGACGCGTGGATCGTGTACCCGGGCGACGACGGCGACGTGACCGAGCCTCAGGAACGAGAGATGACGTGTCACGTGGAGGATCACGTGCATCCGGTTAAGGTGAGCGAATGCCCGGATGGAATGAGCGATGTGGACGCGGTCGTGATCGATGTGCTGAACGATGAGGCGTTTCGGTTGGCGAACGGGATGGTGAGCGCGAATAGCGCCAACGTGGCGCGCGTGTTGTGCTTTGTGCCGTTATTTTTTCACGCCTACGGACAAGTGCGCGCGAAGCGCGAAGAGTGGGGGAGACCCGTGGTGTTCAGTATACCGAGCTCCACGTTCGCGCTGGAGTACGCCGGTCACCTGGCGCGTTTGATGGGGTTGCCGATCACCGTCGTCGCCGCGTGCAACGCCAACGGCGCGGCGCACCGCGCCATCTCGCTCGGTGAATTGTACAAGACTGATATGGTGCACACGTCGTCGAGCGCGTTGGATGTCGTCGTGGCTGAAAACATGTGGCGGTCGCTGTACTACGCCACTGGATCAAATCCGCTGATTTTGAGCGAGCTGCAAGACGATTTCGACGAAGACGGCGAAGTTGAATTGCCGCCGAAGATGACGAGTGAGTTAAACGCCGTGTTCAAGAGCGCGGTCGTGAGCGACGAACTCATGTATAGCACGATACAGCGCGAGGAGCGCATGGGGTACTTGCCCTGTCCTCAAACTGCGATCGCGATCGCGGCGCTGGAGTTGGTCGAGGACATCGCCGAGGACGTTCCGTGTGTGGCGCTCGCGGTGTCGCATCCGAGCAAGTTTCCGACCGTTATCCGTCGCGCGGTGCCGCAACTGAGCAACGGAGCTTCACATCCTACTGTGGATGGTATGAAGGGCTTGTTCCACCGCCGTCGCACGTGCTCGCTCGAAGAGCTCGAACGCTCGTTGCGCAGAGACATCTCAGCGGTGACTGTGCTGCGCTCGCCCGCTCCGGTTAAGATCGAGCGCGTCTTACTCGCGCGCGACGAGTACGAGAAGATTTACATGACCACCGTGATCAAGCGCAAACGATGGCGAGGTTTCGACAGTCCACTGTTCACCATCGCCTGCGCCGTCGCGGTCGCCGCGTGGGCCGCCGTCACCACGCCGGAGACGAACCGGCAAACCGGGTCCGCGCGCGCCGCCGCGCGCGCCGCCGCCAAAGCGCGACGCGCCGCCGCCAAAGCGAGCGGCGAAAAAGCGCGAGCATTAGCCAGGACTCAGCGCCAAGCCGCGCGCGACGCCGCCAAGCTCGCCAAAATCCAAGCCAAGTCGGCGCGCGAATCCGCGCGTCCTCGCGTCTACGCGCGCGACCGCCGCGCGGCGCGTCCACCCAACGAGCACTTCGCGCACCAACCCCATAGAAACATTTATGCTTAACACCACGACTCGCCGCGCGACGACTGCCGCTTCCCTTCCCTCACCGCGACACGATTTCCATCCGTCGCGTTCGAACGCCGCGTCCCGCCGCCGCAACTAACTCGCGCGCGCCGTCCCGAGCGCCGCAGTGCTCGCCGCGCGCCCGCGCCCGCGCACCGGCGGCGCGACCGACATGAGTCGATCGCGCTCGCGCTCGCGCTCGAGCGCGTCGTCGTCGTCGTCGTCGTCGCGCTCGCGCTCGCGCGACCTCGCGCGTCGCGTCGCCGCGCTGAGCGACGACGCGCTGCTCGCGCGACGCCGACGGCTGCTCGAGCGCATCGACGTCGAGCGCGAGATCGCGCGTCGCGCCGAGACGACGCTCAAGCGCGCGCGCGAGGAGGCGAGCGACGAGGAAGAGGGACAGATTCCGGGCGACGCGCGCGACGCGCCGCCGCCCGCGAAAGTCGCGCGAGGGTACGTGCCGCCGCACGCGCGCGATCGAGGCGGATCGGGCGAGAAAAACGACGGACGAGACGATTGGCGACGCGCGGACGGACGCGCGGACGCGGGGGATTGGCGAAGGCGAGAGGGAGAGAAGGCGGCGCGGCCGAAGCTGCCGGTGCCGGGCGAACGCGGGTTCGGGCACCGCTCGGTCGGCGTCGGACGCGGACGCGCGGTCGAGGGCGGCGGCGGCGGTCAGAAACCGTCGTCGCTCGGCGGCGGTCCCGGGACGGAGGCGCCGGGACGCGCGCCGGTGGAACCTCGAGGACGATTCGAGGACGCGGACGCGGCGCCGAGGCCGAAGACGATTCCCGCGCCTCGAACGGTTCCCGTCCCGGCGCCGCCGCCGGTGAAGCCGAAGAGTCCGCCGCGCGCGGTCGTCGCGCCCGCGCCGGTCCCAGCGCCGCCGCCGAAAGAACCGTCGCCGGCGCCCGCGGCCGACGACGACGAGGACGACGACGATATCGAAGCCATCCAAGCCGCCGCCAAAGCCGCCAGAGCCGTCAAAGCCGCGGCGACGAAGCCCGCCGCTCCCAAGGTGGTCGAAATCGAGGTCGAGATTCCGGATAAACCAAAAGCCGACGCCCCGCGTCGATCCTCGAGGCGTTCGACGTCGCCCGAGCGCGACGCCGATCCTCCTCGTCGATCGTCCAGACGTTCCGTCTCCGTGGAGCGCCGCTCGACGAATCCGCCGCCGAGCGCCGACGGTTTGACCCCCGTCGAAGGCGATCCCGCCAAGCTCACCGTCGTCGTTTTGAAGAAGCTCCTCACCGAGCGCGAGTTGAGCACCGCGGGCTTGAAGGCTGCCCTCGTCGAGCGCTTAAAATCCGCGTTGGCCGACGAACGCTCGTGAGCGTCGTCGTCGCATTCAATAGAACTTTATTCGTCAATGCACCATCCCGCACTTCGCGACCCCGCGCGCGCGCGACGACGCGTCCGAACGCGACGTGACCGAACGCTCGACATGACCGCCGTCGCCGACCTGCGTTTCCTCGCCGTGAGCGCCACCGCGGCTCGAATCACGCGCATCGGTGTCCCGCTCAAAACCTCCCCCGACGGCGCGCTCGCGACGCGCGACGGCGCCGACGGCGCGCGCGACGGCGACGACGGGCCCGGTGATATCCTTCGCGATTGGCAAATCATGCAAACCAGGCTCGATCGCGAGGAAGAGGCGGAGGAGATGAGCAAGCTTTGGCACGACGACCCGGCGACGTGGCTCGAGCGAAGCAAGACGCAGTGGAGCGCGAGACATCGAGCGAGCGTGTACGCGAAACAGAAGGCCATGGGCGTGGCGAATCCGAGCACGACGGGACACGCGTCGCGAGCGCAGGGAGGGACGTCGAGCTCGACGGTGAAGACGACGAGGAAGAATCGCGCGGCGGGCGAACCGTTGGTGCAACTGGGCGAACGCGGCAAGGCGGGCATCGGAAAGATATCGTGCTCGCTGGTGGATTTGATCCAGTCGGGGCTGTTGAAGAGTGGTGCGGAGAAAATGTTCATCGTGTATCAAGATAACGTGTGGAAGGGCGATCTCGGGGAGGACGGGGTGATCACGTTTCAAGGGCAGCGGTTCACGAGTCCGAGCGCGTGGGCGATTTTCGCCAAACGTTTAACGAACCCGACGAAGAAGGCTGACGACGGATGGAAGAGCGCACGGTACGGCGATCCCGATGGACCGACTTTAGATCAAGTGAAAGGGGAGTACGCGAGAATCAATCAGTTGAAGTTGGCGGGGTTGGAGGTGCAAGTGGAGGAGGCGTCGCGAACGCTCACGGCGGAAGCGTCGGCGGCAAAGGCAGCCGGTGGAGCCGCGGATTCGCCTCGCGCTACTCGTAAACGCAAAGCAGCCGGCGTCGTTACGGCATCCGCGGACGACATGTCGTGGACGGTAAAGTTTCCAGGATGCGAATTCGGCGCGCCAGAGCCGTACGCCGGGACGGTGGCGGACGAAAACATGGACTTCAAAGGCTTAGTGGGCAAGTACGTCTGCGTGTTTCGCGAATGCGCTGGCGATAAAAGCTGGTGGGCGGCGAAAGTAATCAAGGTGCGCGACCTAGACACCCACGCGGAGGCGGACTTGCTATTTTCAGACGCGAAAATTGAACGAGAGGTCGACGTGGAGTCGCTCGCGAGCGAAGGCGAACTCGTCGTATTGGACGAATGCTGACGGCGCCACGAAGAGTTCACCAGTAAACCTTAGTAAACCAACAGTACAGTTCTAGAGATATTCACTCGTTTTCCGCTCGAGATCGGCGGTCGCGTCGAGCGGTTCGCGCGGAACCGAGCGAGCGCGCCGGCGCGCCGCGCGCTTTGAAATGGGCGACCGACCGCGCGACCGACCGTCGACCGTTAATCGTCGATCGCGCGCCGCACCTCGCGACGCGCGCGATGCGGCTCGCGTCGCGCGCGATCGATCGCGTTCCGAGCGCGTCGCCGCGCCGCGCGCGCGCGACGCGTCGACGCCGCGCGCCGCGCGCCGGTCTCTTCGGCTTTGGCGATGCGACGCGAAGCGAATCGGCGAAGACGAAGGCGAAGACGAAGACGACGATCCTGGGCGACGCGGCGTCGAGCGTCGACGTGAAAGATGCGTACGAGTTCGGCGCCGAGCTCGGACGCGGACAATTCGGCGAGGTGCGCGCGGTGACGGACAAGGAGAGCGGACGCGCGCTCGCGTGCAAATCCATCAGCAAGCGAGGACTCTCGAGCGAACGGTCGAAAGAGATGGTGCGGAACGAAGTAAAAATCATGCATCACTTGAATGGGAACGCGAAGGTCGTTGAACTCGTCGCGACGCACGAGGATGCGACGCACGTGCACTTGGTGATGGAAAAATTGGACGGCGACGAGTGGTTCGACGCGATGGCGGAGCAGTTTGAGACGGCGCCCTATAGCGAAGCCGAAGCCGCGGCGCAGTTTCGAAATGTGGCGCACACGGTGGAGTACTGTCATATAATGGACGTCATGCATCGCGACTTGAAGCCGGAGAATTTCGTGTTGAAGAGCGGCGCGAAGGATTCGCCCGTGTGCGCCATCGATTTCGGGCTGTCGACGTTTGCGACGCGAGACCAAGTGTTCACCGACTTCGTGGGCTCCCCGTATTACGTCGCTCCAGAAGTCATGGCTTACAAGTACTCCAACGGAGCCGATGTGTGGTCGTGTGGCGTTATTTTATACATTCTACTCTCCGGCGTGCCGCCGTTTTGGGGATCGAGCGAGAAGCAAGTGTTCGACGCCATCAAGCGATATAAGACGGGCGCCGAGCCGCTCGATTTGGTGAGCGAGCCGTGGCCGTCAGTCAGCGATGCGGCGAAAGAGCTCATACAAGGCATGCTCACGGTGGATCCGACGAAGCGCATGACGATCGAAGACGTACTCCAGCATCCCTGGCTGGCCGATCCGAGCGTCGCTCCAAAGACGGCGCTCGACAACATCGTCTACAAGCGCTTCAAAAACTTCGCCGCCATGAGCAAGTTCAAGAAGCTGGGGCTGCACGCCATGGCGCGCGCGATGCCCGCGGAAGAGATCGCTGGACTGAGCGTCATGTTCAAGGAGCTGGACAAGGATAAATCGGGAACTGTTTCCATCGATGAGTTACGAGAAGGATTAAAGCTCCAATCCTCCGACGCCGCGGCGGAGCTCGAAGAGGTCTTCAAAGTAGTCGATCTCGACGGCACCGGCGAACTTCACTGGGAGGAGTTCATCGTCGCCACTCTCGCGCGGTCGAAGCGTGAATCTAAAGCCGCGATCCAGCGCGCGTTTGATTACTTCGACACCGACCACGACGGTTCCATCACCGCCGAGGAATTCCAAAGCGCGCTCGACACGATGTCCCCCGTCGAGCGCGCGAATCTCGGCGACGTCACCGAGCTCATCGCCACCGCTGACGCCAACGGCGACGGCGTCATCGACTTTGAAGAGTTCATGACCGCGATGTCCGCCGACTCTAGCGCCCGGTGACCCCTCGCGACCGTGTAATCGCATCGCCCGAGCCTCGCGTCCCGCCGTCCTCGCGCTCAGAGCGGCACGTCGTCGATCGCGCGTAACTCGAACGCTTTCAACGCGCACGTCGCGCGCGCGTCCATCCTTCGCGTCGCGGCGTCGACATCGCGCGCCGTCGTCGCGCTCGGTAGCTCGCGCTGTGTCTCGCGCAGCTCGCGGCGCAGCGCGTCGGCGGTCGCGGTCGCGCTCGGTGTGGTCGCGCCGCGTTCGCGTTGCATCGCTCGAGGCGTTCGCGCGCGCGACGCGCGCGCGTCGACGACTGGCGTCGGGACGGGACGCCGCGCGCGCGAACGGCGACGGTTTCTTCGTTTTCGTTTGGTAAAAGTAACTACAAGATGACACTAGGATTGTAGAGTAGAATCGATCAATTAAGCAGTAGTCACGCCGCGGCGAACGCGGACGCGCTCGGACGCGAGACGGCGACCTAGGCGTGCGAAAATCGGCACGAATCGCCGCGGGTGCAGTTTCCTTCGGCGAAGGCGTAGCACTTGCCAGCGGGACCGCGAGAGCCCGGACGAGACGGCGGCGCGTTCGGATCGTGCGAGAATCGACACGAGTCACCGTACGAGCAGTTACCGTTTTGGAAGGCGTAGCACACGCCGCCGCCGCCGCCGCCGCGACCGCCGCCGCCGCCGCGTCCCGCCGCGCTCCCCGGCCCGTGCGAGAATCGGCACGAATCGCCCCGATCGCACTCGCCGCGTTCAAACGCGTAGCACTTCGGCACGTCCTCTCCGAATCGTTCCTTTTTCGCCTTTTTACACGGTTCGCACCGCGTCGGTTGGTTCGTCCAGCCCTTCGTCGCGTAAAACTCTTGTTCGCCGACGGTGAACACGAACTCCCCGTTACAATCCCGGCAGTTCAGCGTCACGTCCTCGTAGTTCCCCGTCGACACCTTACCCGGCTTCAATTCATCCGCGGACTTTTTCGCGTGCACCTTGAATCCCGAGTCGCTGTCCTCGCCGTCGTCGGCGTCGTCCACCTTTTTCTTTTTTTCGGCTTTTTCCTCGCTTCCCGATTGATCGCCTCCGGACGATTCATCGCGCTCGCGCTTCTCCTTCTTCTCCTTCTTCTCCTTCTTCTCCTTCTTCTCCTTCTTTTCCTTCGGGCTCTTCGGCGTTTTGTCGCCCATGGCTCGCGCTCGTCGGCGTCGGCGCGCGCGTGTGGCGTCGCGGCGAATGGCGGCGGCGGCGGCGGCGGCGCGGGCGACCGACCGAGATTGGCGCGTATGGGCAAACAGTTATGTTACACGTGGACGCGCGACGCGCGACGCGGTGCGCGCGCGCGACGCGCGGGCGGCGCGCGCGCGACCGCGAGTCATCGCGGTCACCGCGCGTCGTTCGCGGCGCGGCGCGAGCGCAGACAGCGGACGTGGCGCATCGTCGGGCGGCCGTGCGGGCAGTTCCACGGCGCGTCGAGCGCGCCGAGGTTGCGCAAGACTCGGCGCATCGAACGCGCGTCCAGGGCGTCGCCGATCATGATGGACGAGCGACAGGCCTTCATGGCGAGCGCGGCGCGGGTTTTGGAGGGGCGGAGCACGCGCGGTGAGGCGTCCCGTCGCGACCGCGCGGCGGCGGCGTCCTCTCGCGCGAGGCCGATGGAGAGTTGGCTCTTGGAGGGAAGAGAATGTTGGCCTTGGTCGAGCATGGACACGAGCTCTTGGACGTCGGACTTGTCGAACGCGACGTTCTTGAGAAATGGAACCGCGTTCAGTCGCAGCGCGCCGCATCTCGCCGTGGGATCGATGGAGGAGTTGTTCATGTCCGCGCCGGGAACGGTCTCGGCGACGTCGCAAAACCCAAAGCCATTTTGCAAGAATACGGGCATGTTTTGCAACACCGTCTGTTCCTCGCTCGCGGTCAAGTCGAGCGGAACCGGGTGTATGAGCGGCTGCCGCGTCAGTGTCGATGTGCGTTGCAAGCGCTCAAAGTTGTAAATCTCGTCGCTCGCGTGCTGGTCGACGATGAACAAGTCGTCGCCGAGCACGGCGAGGATGAAACCAAGATTGAACTGGCCCACGATTCGCATTTTGGCGAAATCGGCTTTGTTGAACACGCGCTCAAGTTCGCTCGCCGCCGCCGCGTGCGTCGCGTGAGACGGTTCCGTTTCGCCATCCACGGCGGGAATTCGCGCGGCGGCGAACGCGATTTCCGACTTCGATTTGGACGCTTCGTCCACCGTCGTGACGACCTCGCTGCGCACGTTTCGCCTTCGCGCACGCATCGTCTCCATCGAAAACGCCAAAGCGCCGCCACTGGAGTCTTCGCGCGTTGAATCTGGTCCTCGAGGTTCTTCCACCACTGCGGCGACCACGACGTCGTCAAACGTCACTTGCTCGTGTCCCACGTTGGCGCGTTCGTCCTCGGTATCGGGTTCTTTCGTTCGCGTGTCGTCGGATTGACTGTCCCCAACCTTTGGTTTCTTTACGACGTCTTCCTCGAACGCGACAATCGCCGGAGCATCGCGCATCTCGGTCTCGCCGCCTGCGTCGTCCGCCGTGGCCATCGTCCAACCGCCACCGATTGCCACCGCCGTGGTTTCGCGCGTGAAGCCGAAATTTTGTAAACCCTTCTGCGCAGAGCTCGCGTCACGCTTCTTTCCTCTTCCACGAGTATCGTTCGCGGCAGGCTCCTTTGCCGTGAGCAAGAGTGTTTCAAATGTTTCTTCGTCCATGCACTCGGTTGGCGTCAACTCTTCGTCGTCGTGCTCATCCTCCATAACGTCGTCACCGTCATCGCCTTCAAACGATGTCGAAAGTGAGGGACGTTTCTTCGTGTTACTTAATGGCGCCTGCGATACGGCGTACGTGTATCGACTCGGCGCGAATGCCTCCGTGAGCTTTTCCTTCATCTTGGTTAGCAATTCTTGCTCTTGGTGTAGCATCACTTTGCGCTTGTCTGGCGTCACATTCACGTCATACGAGTCCGTGGGGAGTTGAACGTCTAACACCGCCATGGGCGCTTGGTTGGGGTTAAACGAACGGTAAGTCTCGTTAAGAACCTTGGCCACACGCGGTAAATCCACCGGTCTGCCGTTGACGTAATAAAATTGCCTATCCGTGCCCGCGCGACCACATCCATTTTGCGCCTTGGAGACGTACCCAACGATGCGACACGTCAACGATGACGACCCATCACCATCGGCATCACTCAAATCAAAGTCGATTTCTTGCATCGCCGCGACCATCTTCGCGCCGAACACAGTCACGACGTTTTCCCGCACTGACGCTTCCTCGCCCCCGCGCGTGTGCAACACATTCGTCCGTCCGTACTTTCCGCTCTGATGCGTGCACAATATCCTCACTGACTTCGACATCAACGCATACGCCTGCACGACGTGCAACGCTCTCCCGTACTCGCGCTTCACGTTTCTCAAAAATTCCTTCCTCCGCACCGCGAGCGGCTCGAACAACCGACACACCGTCGCCGTCGTCCCCACTGATCTCGGCACCACACTCTCGCTCACGATCGCCCCCTTCGCGTCGTACACGATTTTCGTCCCACTCGCATCGTCTGCCGTCCGCGTGGTGACGCTAAACTCCCCCGATATCCCACATAAACTCGACAGCGCCTCGCCGCGAAATCCAAACGTTCGCAGCGTCTCCAAGTCTTCGAACGCCTTCAACTTGCTCGTCGCGTACTTGGTCGTCAGCGCCTCGAACGACGCCTTGGGCACGCCCGAGCCGTTATCGGACACTTCGACGACGTCCGCGCCGTGGTCTTTCAGTCGAATCTCCACGTTCGTCGCGCCGGCGTCCAGCGCGTTTTCGACGAGCTCCTTGACGCAGCTCGCGAGGCTGAGGACGACTTGGCCGGAGCATATGCGATGCACGACGACGTCGTCGATTCGTTTGATGCTTCGCGGGGGCGCGCTCGATGGGTTTTCGTCCATCGGCGGCGCGTCGGCGGCGCGCGACATCGCGCGCGACGCGCGCGAGGGGCGATGTGTGGCGCCCAGCGCCAGCTGGGATGGATTCAAACGCGAGCGGGACGACGAGCGGGACGCGGGTGGTGCTTGGATTATCGTCGCGAGGCTAAGCTACTTTCGACGCCTGTTCGTGGCGACGTGACGACGTTCGTTCGGGTTGCGACGGACGTCGCCGCCGCCGATTTCGTACGCCGTCTTCTGACTGGCGAAGTGCTTGGCGTCGGCGTACGATTCCTCGTTGTACTCGGCGGCGAAGACGTCTTCGCCTACTTGTTTCTTAGTCAGCCGCACGCTCATGAGTTGGTCTTCGCGTAAGATTATTTTCTTTGCGTTGCGACCACCCTTGGGCGCGGGCAAGGTGTACTTGCTGCCGCGTAAAACAAACTTTTTACGAACGCCGAATTGTTCGACGCCGTCGCGAGTGACGGTGTGCTCGACTTTTTGCAACGTTTGATTGCCGCACTTGGGACAAAACATACGAGTGAGATTGCGGGTGATTTCGTTGCACGCGTGGCAGCGAAGAACCCATCGCCGTAGGTGCTCGATGCGCATGCCGTCGGGCGCGACGAGTTTAAGGCCCATCTGCAGAATGACGTTTTGCATGGCGTAATCAGCCGTTACGGAGGAGACGCACGATTCGAGTTCGACTTCCTCGTCGTCGTCGCTACGAGTGGACGCGTCGTCGTCCTCTTCCTCCTCCACATTCGCCTCGATTTCACCACGAGAGGTGAAGAAGTCCGTCGCTCGTTTGCTTTGCTCTTCGAGTTCCTCGGGCGTGGCTCCCTCAACTTCCGCGTTCGCCGTCGCTCGACGTTCGGCTTCCTCCGCCGCTAAACGCGCGCGCTCCTCTCGCTTTTGGCGACGCACGCGCGTCGTTCGACAAATGACCGGCGCCCATTCGTCGGTATCGCCCTCGACGTCCTTAACTATATGTTCCTGCGCCACCAACGCCTCCGCAGCCTTCTCCTTCAACGCTCGCACGCGTTCCTCCTCGGCGGCGCGTCGTTCCCTCGCCACCGCCGTCTCCGCCTCGCGCTCCTTTCGCAATTCCTCCTCCGCCGCCTGCTCGATCGAAACCTTGGCCATCTTTTCCCGCATCTCGCGTTCGGCTTCCTCCTGGAGCTTATTCATATCGTCCAACTCCGCCCAATCGTCCGCGTTCGGCACGTAATCCCATCCCGGCTGCTTCTCGAACCGATTCGTCTTTTTAGCGTGCGTCCTCGGCGGCGCCGGCTCCGTCCTCAAATGTTCCACCCCGTGACATCTTCCCTCCAAGTCATACGCCAGCGCGATGAGCTTCATGTCTACCCTCGACAGCGCGTGCACGTCTCCGGTCTTACTCGCGAACCGTTTCACCGCTTCGATCGCTTCTTCGCTCGGTTCGGCGACTTCGAGCGCGCCCGCGCTCGCCGCCACCGCGTCTCGTCCCTTGGCGTCCCGAATCTCATCCAGCACCTCCGCGATCGTCACGCACAGCGCGTTCGGGTCGGTCAGCGCGTAGCCCTTGAACACGGCGTTGGCGTCGACGACCGCCTTCAGCGTCGCGGCGTCGCGCAGTTTGCTCTCGAGCGTCGCCTCAGCCGCCGCCGCCGCGGACGCTTCGGCGGCGTCGACCGGCGCCGGTGCGGGATCGTCGCGCACGATTTTGGACCACGCGGACATGGCGTCGACGCGGCGTCGACGCGCGCGACGTCGAGCCGCGCGCGATGGGCGAAGGACGCGCGAGGCGAAGTGGCGTCGGCCGGGCGAGGGAGGCGCGCGGGACGCGCGAACGCGGGACGAGCGACGGTGAAAGCGTCGGAGGTTTGGATTACAAAACGAAAGACGCGTGATGGTAATGTGCTATTATTCGCTGAGCTCGGTGCCGGCCTGAATGGACCCCCAGCCGATCAAGCGCCAATGCTTCTCGACGCGACGACTCAACGCGACTTTTTCGCCAACCTTGGTGCACACGGGCGACGTGAGCTGAAGCTTGGCGAGATCCGACTTGACGGCGACGACGCGCGCGCCGGTGCACATGGAACCTATGTTCAACATCAAAACTTCGCTCTTGGCGAGCTTCGATACCTTCCCTTGGCGCTCGCTGCCTTGGGTGCGAACGCCGAGGAGACGACGGAGGAGGAAAAAGTTGACTTCGAGTTCGGTGAAAACCTCGGGGAGCTTGCCGACTTCGCCGAGCACTTGACCGACGAGGCGATCGGCGCGCGTGAGCGTCGGGTCGCACGTCGTACCGACGCCGATTAAACCACCCGGGACGGCGTACTGAAGCAGGTTTTGCTCCGCAAACAGCGAAACGATGCGAGTCATGATGGGCTTGCACTGAATTTTCCCATCCGCGTCCTTGGTGACGATGCCGGGGCGAACCTCGATGTCTTGACCAACCTTCAACACGCCTTGGAGAATCGATCCACCGGCGACGCCGCCTTGAATTTCTTCAACCTCTGCGCCGGGTTTGTTCACGTCGAACGATCGAATGACGATCATGTTCGGCGGGGAGATGAAATTCCTCTCCGGCACCGGAATCTTTTTGATGATGTACTCGCACACGACGTCGATGTTGTACTTTAACTGCGCCGAGATCGGAATCACGGGCGCACCATCCGCGATCGTGCCTTGAATGAATTTGCAGATCGTATCGTACTGGTTCGCCGCCGCGTTCTCTTGCACCAAATCAATCTTATTTTGCAAAATGATGATGTGCTTCAGTCGCATAATCTCCACCGCCGCCAAGTGCTCGCTCGTCTGCGGCTGCGGACACGTCTCGTTCCCGGCGATCAACAACAACGCCCCATCCATCACGGCCGCCCCGTTCAACATGGTCGCCATCAAAATATCGTGTCCAGGGCAATCCACAAACGACACGTGTCGCACCAACTGCATCTTTTTATCCTCGAATCCCTTCACCTCGCACGCCGGCGCGTCCTCCTTCGTCGACGAGTACGCTCGATAGCAATCCGGTCTCGGGCATTTCTCATCCTCGCACTTGTATATCTTCGCGTTCGCGTATCCTAGCTTAATCGTAATGTTTCTCTCCAGCTCATTCTTAAACCGCACCGTCTGCACGCCGGAGATCGCCTTCACCACCGTCGATTTCCCGTGCGCGACGTGTCCGATGGTGCCGATGTTGATGGTGGCTTGCCTCGAGATCACCTCCGGCGACAGCGGCGTCAGCGACCCGACGTCCAGCGTCGCCAGGTCTTGCACGCTCAATCCATCGTCACCGCACGCGTACACCATCGCGCTTTCGAGCGCTTCAGCGCGCTCCTACGCGTCCTCGCGCGTCGACCGATCGGAAACCCTCGCGTCGCGCCGCGCGCGTCCTTCGCCGCGCCTCGCGTCGCTCTTCGCGCGTCGCCGAGACGCAGAGCGCGCTGAACCGCGTCCGTCTCGCGTCGACGCGCGCGTCCGTCGCGCGTCGTCGAGCGCGTCGCGGTGTGCGCGCGACGCGCGACGACGACGACGCGCGGCGTCAAAACGAACCGCGCGATCGACGCGACGCGGCGAGCGTCGACGCGCGCGCGCTCGAGCGCGACGGCCGACGCGGCGACGCGCGCGTCCGACGCGCCGCGCGCGAATGCCGGCGAAACGCGCGCGCGAGGCGGCGTCGCGAGGCGATGCGGCGTCGAACGACGACGCGAATCTCGCGCGGGCGATCGCCGGCGCGCGCGCGGCGTCGCTCGCGCGACGGGAAACGACGTGGACGGACGAACGATGCGACGGCGCGGCGGCGCCGGGCGCGAGGCGCACGGAGATCAACTTTCCGGGGTCGAGGGAGGAGTACGAGGAATTGCTGCTGACGCTCGGCGACGGCGACGCGGCGAGACGCGCGGCGAATGTCGAGAAAAAATTGCGCGCGCGCGAGGGCGAAGCGGGAGAGGACGACGCGGACGACGCGTGGACGGTGGCGGCGGTGATCGTGCCGGAGAATGGGCGCGCGGGCGAGGAGGGGGGGGGGGAGGGCGCGGCGCGCGACGGGAGGTGGGTGCAGTCGCACGACGCGGAGAGCGACGCGTTTTATTATTTTCACTCGGTGACGCACGAGACGACGTGGGAACGGCCGAGTGGGGTGGAGATCGTGCCGGACGAGACGGCGGCGGCGAAGATGGCGGCGGAGGCGAAGGCGAAGGAGGCGAAGGCGAAGGAGGCGCGAGAACGCGCGTTCGCGGAAGCGCGCGCGGACGCCGACGTCACGACCGACGCGTTGGACGCGTTGAAGAAGCACACGTCCGTGGACGTCGCGCGCGTCAAGTTGCCGGGACTGAAGAGTTGGTATTACGAAGATGATTCGGGGAATTGGCAGGGGCCGTTCGCCGCGACCGAGTTGATGGCGTGGCGAGCGATGCTTCCCATGGAGCTTCGTCTCTTCGAGCACGGTGACGAAGAGGCCGAGACGACGCTCGCGAATGTGCTCGGTGACGCGCCCCTGCTCGCGCAGTGCGCCGCGCTCGGGGTTGTTTTACCCCCGCGGTCGACGGCGGCGCACGCCCAAGCCGCGCTTCGCGAGGCCAAGGGCTCGGCGGCGCTTCCAGAGGACGAAGCAGAAGAGGAGCCTCGAGCGCGAAACGATTGGGAACGGGCCGTCATGGAAGGCTTACCTCCCGAGCGAGCGATCATGAGCGGCGCCGATCCCGCCGAAGTGGCGCGAAAAGTGATCGAAAAACGCGCCGCCGATTTGGAAGCGTCGTACGCTTCCACGGGCGTGTACAACACCATGCTGCATAGAATTACAGACGCATCGACGATTGCGAAATCGACGTCGGTTTATAGCGACATAGGATTAGACAATTACGTGGACACGACCACGCTCGACGCGGCGCTGCACGAGATGAAGAATCGCAAGCACGTCAAGTTGACCCCAAAGCAAATCGCGCGACTCAAGGAGCGCAAACGCAAGCTCAAAGACAAGTTCAACAACGAATGGTTGCGAAGAGACGATTGAGCGAGCGCTTCGGTGTGGCGAATTAGATAAGATAGAAGAAGCCAGCTTACAAATGTCGTAGCGTTACACAGTTTGCAATATTGATTGTTCGCTAAAGATTGAAAAATGCGAAGTCGCTCGAATCAGATGTTGCTCAACCCGGTCGCCGCTCTAAACGCGTCGTTATACGCGGTGTAATTGGGATCATTTCGCCATACTTCGTTCTTACTTTGTTTGCGTTCTTCTTTCGTGTTGTCTCGGTGCCTCCAAAACGCAGCGAGCATGCTGCCGAGGACGGAGTGCACCGTCGCGGAAATCGCGCACGGCACCGCGACCAACGGATCGGCAAAGTGTGCGGAGGCGAGAACGACGCCGAGCGCCGAGTTTTGCATGCCAACTTCGATGCTCATCGTTCGCGAGGTCTTACTCGAGAATCCAGCGGAGCGGGACAGGAAGTATCCCAAACCGAACCCGAGCGTATGCAGCAAGGCGACGGCGGCGATGAGCGTCGGTCCCGCGGCGAGAATCTGAGTCGACGTGCGACCGATGATGGACGCGCAAATCAGCGCCACCGTGAGAACCGCAGTGATCGGCGCGAACGGCTCGAGCGTCTCGCTGAACTTGGGCGCGTACTTCTTCAACACCAAACCAGCGACGACTGGAAGCAACACGACTTTGCACGTGCTGACGAATAATCCGACGCCGTCGACGGGGATCATCGTTCCCGCGAGATGCTGCGTCAACGTCGGCGTCATCACCGTCGCCATGAACGTGCTCACCGTGGTCAACACCACGCTCAGCGGCACGCTCGCACCGGCCAGAAACGTCACGACGTTCGACGCCGTCCCTCCCGGACAGCACCCGACCAAAATCAACCCCGCCGCGAGCGATTGATTCGCCAGAAACATTTTCCCGACCAAAAACGCCAGCGTCGGCATCACCGTGTACTGCAGCGCGACGCCCATCCCAATCTTCCACGGCTGCCCGAACACCGCGCGGAAATCGCTCAAATCGAGCGTGATCCCCATCCCCAGCATCGTCCCCGCGAGCGCGTACGTCACCGCGTCGCCTCGAAACCAGCTCACCGTTCCCGGCGCGCACATCCCCGCCAGCGCCCCGAGCGCGACGAACACCGGGAAATACCCCGTCGCCGTCGCGCACGCGTCGATCGCGCGCTCGCGCGTCGTCTTCGGCGTGTCCACGAAGAACCCGCTCTCCCTATCGCTCTCGTGCGTCGCCCGCGTCTTCGCGCGCGCGCCTCGCGCGCGCGCCTCGCGATCGCGCGCGTCGTCGCGCGTCGTCACCACCGCGCTCTCGATCGCGCGCGCGCGTCGATCCGCGCGCGTCGCGACGCGCGCGCGCGTCGCGCATCGCGCCGTCGCCGATTCGCGTCCCGTCGAATTCCGACGCGCGCGCGCGTCCGCGCGCCATCGCGCGCCGCGCGCGACGGCGCGCGTCGTCGTCAGCATCGCGCGCGCGCGTTCGCGTCTCGAGCGCGCGCGCGCGGCGACGTCTCGCGCGCGGTGGAGTGATGCTGACGCGGCATCACACCGCGACGCCATGGCGTCGAGCGACGACGACGCGCTCGAGCGCGCGACGCGCGCGCGCGAGGACGACATCGCGCGCGTGCTCGGGACGAACCGACAGGCGCGACGCGACGCGCGCGCGCGGCTGGACGCGGACGAGGCGCTCGCGCGAAGATTACAGCGCGAGGAGGACGAGGCGTACGCGGAAGAAGCGGCGCGGCGCGACGTCCGAGCCGCGCAGGCGGGCACGAATCCGTTCGCGGGATTCATGGAGGACGTTCTGGGCGCGGTGCGCGGCGCGGTGGACGGCGAGGTCGAGAGGGGGACGGGGAGACGCGCGCGGGCGGGCGACGGCGACGCGAGGCGAGACGACGCGCGCGGCGACGACGGCGACGGACGAGGGCGATTCACGCTCGAAATCCCGATCGGGAGCGGTGGGGAGACGCTCAGGATCGATCCCGCGGCGATGTTCGGGGACGAGGACGCGAGCGGGGGGGTCGCAGGGTTCGGCGGTTTCGACGGGTTCGACGAGGCGTTTCGGAGGTTGGGCGCGCCGGGGAGCATCTTGGACATGTTGAACGCGATGCAAGGGATGAATTGGGGCGGGCGCGGGGGAGGGGGTGGAATGCGCGAAAACGAGCGCGCGGCGATGCCGACGGAGACGTACGCGCGAGGCGCCGATGAAAACGAGAACGAAACGTGCAGCGTGTGCCTTTCGCAAATGGAAACCGGCGAGGAGGCGAAGAGGCTCGGGTGTAAGCACGTGTATCATCCCGCGTGCATCGATCGATGGCTCGAACGAAGTAGGTTGTGTCCGGTGTGCAAACGAGACGTTTGTGCCGCGAGGTAGGTTAGCAAAGCTGCTTATGCGTCGTTTAATTCAAATTACAATGCAGTCGCGCGCGCGTCTTCTACGGTCTTCTATCGGCGCGCCGCCATCCAATCGGGCACGAATGCGCGCCGTTTCTTGGTCGATCTCGCGTTATCGTCGTCGGTCGACGCGATCGTCGCCTTTTTCCTCGGCAAAGGCGCGGTGATGATGTCGAACGCGCGCTGACACCGCGCGTCCCAGTCTTGTCGAATCTTCGCTTCGCGCTCGAGCCACGTCATCTTCTTCGGCGGTTCGAAGACGACGCCGTTCTCCGCCGCGGCTAAACGCACGCTCGGTTTGTCGGGTACCTTGGGAGGCTTGATCGTGACGTCTTCCACGTTCACGCGCGATTTCAACACCCCGTGTTCGTCCTTGACTTTGCTCCAAAAGTCCGTGAGCGCTCTGCCGCCGAGTTCGTCGAGCGGGATCGGCGCGTCGGCGTCGCGCGGATAGAACCCTTCGGAGAACTCGCCCGTGCACAAATGCCCGAAATGAATCAAAGGATCGTGAACTTCTTCGGCGTCGCCATTTACGCGCGTGTTACCCATGACGCACCCGGGGCGCACGGCGCGCACGAACGCTTCGAGCTCGTTGTACGGCGCGTGCAGAGAGTACGCCACCGAGACGATGCGCCCCGCGGCGGCGTTCTCATCGATCGGCACGTCCATGCCGTGCGCGTTGGCGCCGTCGTCGTCGACACGCCCCGTTCCAGTCGCAGTGCCACTTCTATCGCGCACCGCGCTCCATCCGGTGGGCAAAATCGCGAGCGGCGGCGCGTCCTCGTGCCGCAGTCCCGCGGCGAGCGAGCGCAGCGTCGACGGCCGAACGTGCTGTTTCGGTACGCATCGTATGTTTGTGCGCGCGCGCGCGTCCAAAGCCTCGTTCGCCGATCGCGTGATCAAAAGCGCCTTTTCGCACGCCCTCGTGCCGTGCATGAAACGCGCGTACGACGACACCAAATACCTATTGTCCGCCAACTCCACCGGACACCCCACGGCTTCGCTCACCGCGCACGCCAAATCCTCCTTCCCGAGCGAATCCACGCCTAATACGATCGGCCGATCCATGTTCGCCTCGCACAGCGCGATCACCTCCGCCGTCGCGCTTCCGCGATCGGGAAACACGCACGTCGGATGCGCGTACGTGTTATCCAGGTACAACGCGTCGATCGGCGCCCGCGTCACGCATCTCGGCAGCGCCGCCCTCGTCCCGAAATCTTCCCGTCTAAAATCTCCCGTGTGCAGCACGCGTCCGCGCGGTCCATCGATCAGCACCATCGCGCTCCCCGGGCAGTGTCCCGCGTCGATCAGCGTCACCGTGACCGTCGTGTTCGCCGTCAATCGTATCGCCGTCGGTTCGCCGACTTCGAGCGCGCGCGCGTGTCGCCCCAGCGTCGGCCATCGCCTCACCAGCACCTCTCGCGTGATCTCCGTGCAGAAGATCTTCCCCCCCGCGCGCGCCGGCGACCATCCTCGGCGTCCCAATCCGACGACGTGATCCGCGTGCGCGTGCGTGCAAAAGTGCGCGCGCACGTTCGTCGCGCTCGTCGGTGCCCAGAAATCGATCGTCACGCTCGCGTCGCGCGACACCGCGATCGGAAGCGCGCGCAGGCCCGCGGTGGCCATCCCGAGACGCCGAGACGTCGTCCCGCGCGCGGGTCGTCGCGGCGCGCGCGGTCGGCGACGCGACGCGACGCGCGACGCGTTTTACCGTCGCGACGCGCCGAACGGTCAACGACGATCTGACGCCACTCGACGCCGCGCGTCGGTGAAGCGCGCCCGTCGTCGACGCGCGCGCGGCGAGCGCGCGGGAGACGCGAAACGAACGACGCGCGCGAGGCGATCGCGCGCGCGGCGAACGACGCGCGATGGACCTGGACGCCGCGTTCGATGACGATCAAACGCGCGCGCTCGCGGAGCTCGAAAACGCGCCGCTCGACGACGTCCTGGCGCGGGCGCGCATGCTCGAGCACGAGCTCCGCGTGCTGCGCGATGAGAGCAATCGCCTGAACCTGGAGTGCCAGGGCGAGCGAGAGCGGGTGAAGGACAACGAGGAGAAGATCAAGCTGAATAAGCAGCTGCCGTACTTGGTGGGGAACGTGGTGGAACTCTTGGACTTGGCGCCGGAGGAAGAGGAGCTGGAGGATCAAGCGACGGCGGACGTGGACGCGCAGCGACGAGGGAAGGCGGTGGTGCTGAAGACGACGACGAGGCAGACGATATTCTTGCCCGTGGTCGGGTTGGTGGACGCGGAGACGCTGAAACCGGGGGACTTGGTGGGGGTGAATAAGGATTCGTATTTGATTTTGGACACGCTTCCGGCGGAGTACGATTCGCGAGTGAAGGCGATGGAGGTGGACGAGAAGCCGACGGATGATTACACCGACATAGGGGGGCTTGAGAAACAAATTCGGGAGATGCGGGAAGCCATCGTGTTGCCGATGACGCACGCGGCCAAGTTCGCGAAACTCGGTATTCGACCGCCGAAAGGGGTGCTTTTGTACGGACCGCCCGGGACGGGAAAGACGTTGATCGCGCGAGCGTGCGCGGCGCAGACGAACGCGGCGTATCTCAAGCTCGCGGGGCCGCTGTTGGTGCAAATGTTCATCGGCGACGGCGCAAAGTTGGTGCGAGACGCGTTCGCGTTGGCCAAGGAAAAGTCGCCAGCCATCATCTTCATCGATGAGATCGACGCCATCGGGACCAAGCGTTTCGATTCCGACACCAACGGTGATCGCGAAGTCCAGCGCACGATGTTAGAGCTCCTTAATCAGCTCGATGGGTTCTCGAGCGACGATAGAATCAAAATCATCGCCGCCACGAACCGAGCCGATATTCTCGATCCCGCGCTCATGCGCTCCGGTCGACTCGACCGTAAGATCGAGTTCCCTCATCCGAACGAAGATGCTCGAGCGCAAATCATGAAGATCCACTCCCGCAAGATGAACGTTAACCCCGAGGTGAACTTTGACGAGCTCGCTCGCGGCACCGAAGATTTCAACGGCGCCCAGCTCAAAGCCGTGTGCGTCGAAGCCGGCATGCTCGCCCTCCGTCGCGACGGCACGGAGATCACGCACGAAGATTTTAACGAGGGTATCATCCAAGTTCAGGCTAAGAAGAAGGCTGACTTGTTTTACTACGCCTAGTTAGCGCCCCGTTTGAGTTGTAGTTTCGACGCCAGATTTTAGTAGTGTCTAAAACCCTGAGTTTTTGGTTTTTGCCTTCGATTCGAAGCCAGGCGCGCTGTTAGACGCTAGGGTTGACGTTGTATTTGACCCTACCTCTCGGCGCCACATCTCGACGCGCCCGTCGCGGACGACGCGCGATCGCCATGGTGCGCAAGCCGCGATGGGAAGAGATCGACGCCGACGCGTCCACGGCGTCCGTGAACGCCTCGCACGCGGGCTCGAGCGACGTCGACGGCGCGATCGAAGGCGTCAAGTCGATCTCGATCGGCGGCGCCTCCGCGACCGCGGCCGGCGAGTTACCGCCGAGCGAAAAGCACGGCCCGGACGCGGAGGGCGTGTGGACGTCCATCACGTATCAAATCAACGAGGCGGGGATGCGGACGAGGACGGTGAAAAAGTACAAGGAGCACGAGGTGACGAAGAAGGTGACGCCGGGGATGTTGGAGCGAAAAACCTGGGAAAAATTCGGCGACGCGAAGCGGTATAAACCGGGAGATGAGAGCATGACGGCGGTGTCGTTAGAAGAGATATTTTTGGAGAAGACTCGCGCGCAGCCGAAGAGTGAGCTTGAGAAGGCTGAGGATCCGCTTGCGGCGATGGCGAGCGCGCAGACGTCGCTGTTGGTGTGCCGAACGTGCGGAAAGAAGGGCGACCACTGGACTTCGAAGTGTCCGTATAAGGATTTAGCCAACGATGGGAGTAAACCGCCGGATGAGGAAGGCGGACTTGGGGCGAGAAAGCCCGGGGGGTACGTGCCGCCGTCGATGCGCGCAGGCGCGTCCGGGGCTGGGGCGTCGATGGATCGACGTCGGGACGAAAACTCTATTCGCGTGTCCAACTTGTCGGAGGATACGCGCGAGCAAGATTTGCAAGAGTTGTTCCGACCGTTCGGCCCTGTTACGCGCATTTACGTCGCCATCAACCGCGAGACTGGCGAGGCGCGTGGTTTTGCGTTCGTTAATATGGTAAGCAAAGAAGACGGCGAACGCGCCATCGCCAAGCTCGACGGCTACGGTTACGATAACCTCATTCTTCGCGTTGAATGGGCGGCGCCGCGCGAGGAGCGCCCGAGATAGTAGTTGATGATTAATGACGAAAATACGTTACATGCGTACTATGACACTTTAAGAGTCTCACTCGCGCTTTGTCTTCGACGCGTCGGCGAGCGCGACTTCGTGCGCGTTAAATTTAGCGAACAATATGTACCCGATCGCGATGCCGGCGATCACGCCGAGAGCGAACGGTTTATCTCTGCGCGCGACTCGCCCGATAGCTGCGTCTTCCATCGCGGCGCACGACTGCGCGCACGACACCGGACCAGGGGGGTGGTAATCTGGACACGCCTTTGGCGCTCCGCGCTTGCCGCCTCCCGCGCCCAAAATCGCGCTCTCGGTGCACAAATTCCTCAGCCTCTGCAACGGTTCGGCGCCGAGCACGCGACTCACGTCGTCGATGGTTTTATCTGCGGTCATTCCAGCGAGTTCGGAGATGCTCACAGCGCTCGCCAACTGCTCTGCGGATTCCGGCGTGGCGCCGAGAATGGCCACCGCGGAGATGGTCCGATCGAGGGCGGGGACGATGTGCTCAACCTTCGCTTCGGTAGCTATGATGTCTTCGCGGAGCACGCGAAGGCGCGGTCCGTGCGCTTCGCACTTCACGAGCGCTTCCGAATGAGCCCTCTGCGCGTCGTTCAATCGCGTCGTGCACTGCTCGCGAAGCTGCTCCATCATGGCGACCTGCTTCTTTTCGTGCGCGACGCGCTTGCGCGTAATCTCCGCTTTATGTCTCGCCATTTCTTTTCGCCGCTTATCGTCGTCCTTTTGCGCCTTCTTCTTGTCTTTTCGAGCCTCTCTGGAGTTGGACTTTTGAGTCGACGTTTCGCTCGGCTTGGCGCCAAACTTCTTGGCGAACTCTGCTTCGAGCGCGGTAACCTCGCGCGCCATCGCCTCTCGCGCGAGTTTAGCGTCCACTTGCATCGCCTCGCAAATTTCCTTGGACGTTTCCCACTGCTCGCCCAACGTCGACGCGATCTCGCACTCGTTCTGCAGTTCGGCGTGCTTGGCCGCGTGCTCGAATCGCTGCTCGACGACGCTCCCGCACAACTTGTTCATCCTCAAATCGCAAAGCGACGCCAACGCGTGATCGTACGACGCCGCGCGAGACGCCCGTCGTCCCTTCCCACCTCCCAGCGGCACCACGCGCGCCTCCCGCGCGAACGCCGCGTCGCCCCAGTTCGCCGCCCGACGCAGCGTCGCCGCCGCGTCTCGCGCCGCCGCGCACAAAAACCTCCGCCCCGCCGGCAGCCTCGCGCACGCCTCCGCCGCGTTCTTCGCCCGCAGCTCCTCCTCGATCACGACGTAATTCAACCTCTCGCAGATCGCCAGCGGCGCGAGCGGGCACGGACCCGCCGGCAATCCTCGCGCGCCGCGTCCCGCCGCGCGCGCCTCCCTCCCCCCGCCCGCCGACGGCGCGCCTCCGTCCGTCGCCGTCGCGCGTCCCCACGTCGCGCCGTCGCGCGCGAGCGCCGTCCCGCGTCCGCGCCCGCCCGCCGTCGCCGTCGCGATCGTCGTCATCACCGCGAGCGTCATCGCCCATCGCGCGTCGCGCGCGCGCGCGCGTCTTCGACGCCCGCGCGACGCCCGCGCGACGTCGTCCGTCGATCGCGCGTCCTGCATCGCGCGCGCCTCGCGACGCGCGCGTCGTCGGCGTCTCGCGTCGGAATCGCGCGTCGATCCGCGACCGCGGAATCGCAACGGCATCGCGATGCCGCGGTCGCGCGCGCGCGCGCGATCGCGCGTCGTCTACGCGCCGAATGTCCGAACAAACGCCAAAAAGCCGAAACGCATAAATCGTCGTCGAACAAGAACTACGCGCCGAATGTCCGAACAAAAGCCAAAATGTATAAATGCATAAATCTTCGTCGCACGCGCACTTTCCGGGAAAGTTCGCGTTCGGTGCTTGAATCCGGTATTGGGAATTTCCCGATACGTATTGAAATCGGCGATTTTACACTGTTTGCCCATACAAAAAGTCTGATACGTCGATACGCCAATACGGTATCAGCTCGTATCGATACGAGCGGGCATGAACCTCTGGCAGAGGTTCATGCCCGCGTCGTCGACCCATCGCGCGGCGGTTCCGCGCCGACGCGTCGACGCGCGCGAGGTCACGGGCGCGCGACGTCGACGCGCGTTCGTGTTCGGGTTTCTTCGCGCCGCGTCGCGCGTCTCCCGCGCGACGGCGGAGCGCGACGCGCGCGACGACGGCGATGACGACGACGACGGCGCGCGGCGACG